>Ga0209755_10006970_pt1 | contig 12346 bp, 11 predicted proteins | sample TergutCo191P1_FD_187301 | JGI IMG/M metagenome (GOLD analysis project Ga0209755, IMG submission 187301) | Cornitermes sp. P1 segment gut microbial communities from Petit-Saut dam, French Guiana - Co191P1 (SPAdes) (version 2) | ecosystem: Host-associated > Arthropoda: Insects > Digestive system... | reverse complement strand
CTGGGTGCATCGGGGTTGTCAAGGGTTCGCTTCGCTGGCTTCGCCACCCTTGACTACCTTTGAGCATAGTTTTGCCGCTACACTTTTTCATTAATATTCGCTACACTTTTTTGTTGACAAAAACAGTTTGTGGCTTAATTAAAATAAGTTTGCTCATTACAGTCATACCACCTAATATAAATTATGTTCATTCAAATGCTACTGTTACCAAGATTATATCACGGGTGCAACCATACTCAAAATAATTGTTTTCGCAAGCCACTTGACAGGGGTACAACCATCTCTACTTATTCAAACCTAGAAGCCCATACCTGAACCTCGTGTAATAATCGGATAAGAATTTCTTCCTTATCGTCTGTGTATGCGTTTCTGTCGGAAGGATGATTTTCTGCGGCGGTTATTTTTACTCGTTCATATTCTTTCGCGCTGTCTGGGTTTTCGTTTAAGTAATCGCGAAAATTTATATAGTTGCGCCACTGAACACTAGCCGATTCAACAATATGAATATGATATGAGCGGGTGTCGGTAAATTCGTTATCATCACAAACAAGAATATCACCCTCGACCGCATGAAGCTTACTCTTGAAAAATCCAGCTTCGCTCAATTTAGGTATTAGCTCTTCAACCTCGCTTAAATTCTTCACCGCTACGGCAATGGTTTGAGCCGCAAGGGTTTTCCATTTGGGGTTATGTTCTGTGAGTTCCACTAAACCACGTTTTAAGCCTATCGCCATTTTCTGTATACCTCACCTTTCAGAAACCCGCTCAAGCACCGACCCCAGCGCCCGCCAAGCCATATAAGCAAGCAAGGAATTAACCCCAGCCCGTATAAGATTAAAAGGCACAAACACCGGCAAAATCATACTAACCACCACTTCCCGGGGTACCCCCATAAAAATAGGCGTAACAATTATATTCCACAAAGCCATCGCCACACAGGTAGCGACAATCCCCGCCACCATAGCCACAATCAACCTCTTCCCAGAACAACCACGCCTATAAATAAATCCCATAACCAGCACAAAACTACCCGTGGATAATATATTCATCACAACCCCAATAATCCCGCTATGCGCACTTACCGTCATTCCCTGAATTATCGCCACCACCACAGTCAAAATTAATGCGGCGGCGGGGCCGTACAAAAAGGTCGCCAATATCTGCGTAACCTCGGCCGGGGTATATTCCAAAAACGGCGCGGCTGGCATTATCGGAAAACGTATAAAAAACACAAGCGTAATAGAAATTGCGGCAAGCATCGCCATTTGAGTTAGCTGTCTTAAAGATAATTGCTTCATTATAGATCCCCTCCGCCGCCCATTATATACCTAGACTTAGCTCAAAACAAGTATAATTCCCGCTACCGCGCCGTATAAATATGTAAATGGAAGGGGGTTAATTTTTTATGTCACGTATCATTAGCTTATTACTTATCTGTGTGCTACTTACCGCCTGCCGAGGGGTAGCGCCGGAACCAGAACCAACTACATATCAAAAGATACACGATCGCCTGGTAAACTTGCAAACATTCCGAGCCAGGGCAAGCGTAGAGTACATATCCAACAAAGGAACAAACATCTATGAAACAATTCAGCACGGTCGCATAACGGGAGAATACCGAATAGAAGTAACAGGCCCGGAAAACGTTGCCGGTAGCGTAACAAGCTTCGACGGCCAGCACATCTATCAATTTAACAGCCGCATAAACGGTCGTGTGACCATTCTCACCAGCGAAACAAAAGAGCGTAGCGAAATTTTTATAGCCTCCTTCATACATAACTGGCAAAACGGCCAAGAAAGTTCCGTAACAGTGACCAATATGGAAGAAAGCCAATATACTATACTAGAGGCGACAATTCCCGGCGAGCATCCATATCTTGCGATACAAAAGTTATGGTTCTGCAACGAGAGCTTACTGCCGTCCCGAATGGTAATTTACGATGCCTCTGGAAGTGAACGGGTAATCGTAAGCTATCACAGCTTTGAATATAACATCGAGCTAGATAACGCTTTATTTTCTGTATAGAAGCTGAAATAAACGGCAAGAATACATAAAAATAGGAAAATATAGGATGTGAGAATATTGTATGTAAGGCGAGGCGATATTTTTTACGCGGACTTGAGCCCGGTAATAGGCTCAGAGCAGGGCGGCGTAAGGCCTGTTTTAATCGTGCAAAACGATGTGGGCAACAAATACAGCCCCACGGTAATATGCGCGGCTATAACATCGCAAATCAACAAGGCCAAACTGCCAACCCACGTAGAAATAGACACAATACAATCTACCCTGGTGCGAGATTCTGTCATTTTGCTTGAGCAAATACGCACCATAGATAAAAAACGTCTAAGAGAGAAAATCTGCCGGCTGGACGAACAGTTAATGCGCCGCGTAGACCACGCATTGTCAGTCAGTTTAGGACTTAGTTGATACATAAGACGACTTGTGCTAAACTGCCCACATGGATATTTCAAAGTTTTTTAAAGCTTGCAATAAGCGTGTGGTAGAAAACATTTCAAAGGTGATAGTCGGCAAGGACGACGCTATCAGCCTGGTATTTACCTGCTTTGTTTGCTCTGGCCATGTACTGCTTGAGGATGTTCCCGGTACGGGTAAGACCATGCTTTTACGCGCTTTTGCCAAAAGCATAGCGGGCGATTTCAAGCGCATACAGTTCACGCCAGATCTGCTACCTTCCGATTTAACCGGTATAAATTTTTATAATCAGAAGCTAGGGGAATTCGAGTTTAGGCCAGGGCCCTTGTTTGGTAATATCATACTTGGCGACGAAATAAACCGCGCAACGCCACGCACTCAAAGCGCTCTACTAGAGGCCATGGAAGAAGGTCAAATTACAGTTGACGGAAATTCCATGCCGCTGGACGAGCCCTTTATGGTAATGGCGACCCAAAATCCCATAGAATCCTATGGGACTTTTCCATTGCCAGAAGCGCAGTTGGATCGTTTTTTTATGCGTTTGCGCCTAGGCTATATGAGCCACGATCAAGAGAAAATGGTAATGGCGAGGCATTCCAGCCTGGATATTGCCGAAAGTTTAGAACAAGTTATATCAGTTGAAGATATTGCATTTCTGAAAGAGTCCTACAGCAAAATTCACGTAAGCGACGATGTAGCGGAATATCTTCTTAGTATAGTAGAAAAAACCCGTAGCGGCGGCAATATAGGCGTATCCACCCGCGGTACAATAGCGCTATACAAGGCCTCGCAAGTAACAGCGGCCTTTAATGGGCGTGATTATGTTATACCAGAGGATGTTCTATTTGTAGCGCCCTATATACTCTGCCACCGTATGGGCGGCGCTGAAAAAGATTTACAAAAGATAATTGAAGATACACCTGTCCCCTTGGAAGCCTAGCCATGTAAGGCATTTTTCCGTTCTCTATGTTCTACCACATCATCCAAAATATTCATAAGCACCTTTGCGCAGGGGATGGCCACAATCATCCCCATTACAGTACCCATAACCGCGCCGCCCATTGCGCCGCCTATTGCACCGCCCACAGATACACTTATGATTACAAGAAGCGGGCTAAGTTTAAGCGAGGTGCCATATAAGCGCGGCTGTACCACGTTTGCATCCAATTGCTGGCTTATAAGCAGTATAACCGTACTAATAGCACCCATAGCCGCCCCTTGCGTAAACCAAACAACAATAACAGCAATAACCGTGGCAATAATCGAGCCAAAGTAAGGTATTAAATTCATAACACCCAATAGCAAGCCCAAAAATATAGCGTAAGGCGAACCTATAATAGTCAGGATAATAGTGCCAACTATCCACATAACAATACAGTCTATTATCAGGCAAAAAATATACTTTTTAAAATACTGGTTAATTTTATGGCCGTATTCCAGCAGTACAAAACCCGCCTTTTGTGACATAAAGACGCTCATCATGCGCTTGATAAAGCTACCCAGGCGCTCCATTTCAAACAGAAAATATATTGAAGAGATAAAGGATAGGAAACCTCTAAACAGAGCGTTAGCGCCGCCGGCTATTGTTCCTATATAAGATAAAAGTGTCTCGTAAGAGAAAAAGCCTAGGGGGTTATTAACCGCATCTTCGCCCAAAAGCCCCGTGATTATTTCTTCTAAGTCAACATAAAACGGAAGTTGCTCGTTCTGGTTAATATCCTCCAAAAAAACCATAAACTGCTGGTAAAGCTCCGGAAAGCTTGCGACCAAATCTGCAATTGCGTCAATAATACGCGGCACCAAAAAGCTCATGGAGCCGTATATACTCAGCAAAAACAGCAGGTACACAATAATAACGCTAATGGGCTTCTTAAACTTTACCGCAAAGGCCACTTCTGTTTTAAGCAATAAGTTTTGCATACCCCCAGCCGGAATACTCAGTATATAAGCCAGTATAAAGCCGCCGATAAATGGGCTAAGAACACTAAACATCCAGCCTATCCAGCCTGTGATAGTGCTTAGGTTGGTCACAATCCAAAAAAACGTAATGACAGCAACCGCCAAGGTAAAATAAGTCATCATCATGCGAAACTGGGAATTATGCATACGGTTCATTTTGTCCGCCCCCTTTTTTTAAGTTTAACATAGAAATACCAAGCTTTCCAGTCATAAACCGTTGTCGAAACTCGGCTTCTAATGTATAATTCCTTTTTGGAAGGGGGAACGATGCATGAGACTGGGAATTGATATTGGTTCTACCACAGTAAAGCTGGTCGTTTGTGACGATACATACAACATTTTATTTGGTGAATACCGCCGTCACTTTTCTAATATTCAAGAAACATTGCTGGACATGGCCGGACGCGCACGGGCGCAGTTGGGCGATGTAAATGTAAAAGCAATGATAACCGGAAGCGGTGGTTTATCCCTAGCCGACTGGGTGGGTGTAGATTTCATCCAGGAAGTAGTAGCCGTAGCGGGCGCAATAACAAAGTTTGCGCCGGAAACAGACGTAGCCATAGAAATAGGCGGCGAGGACGCAAAAATCATCTACTTTAGCGGCGGCCTAGAACAGCGCATGAACGGTATATGCGCCGGTGGTACAGGCTCATTTATAGATCAAATGGCATCGTTACTTCAAACAGACGCCGATGGCTTAAACGATCTGGCTAAAGATTACAAGGTCATTTACCCGATAGCCGCCCGTTGCGGAGTATTTGCCAAAAGCGATCTACAACCTCTTATAAATGAAGGAACAGCAAAGTCTGATCTTGCAGTTTCTATTTATCAAGCTATCGTAAGCCAGACAATAAGCGGCCTTGCCTGTGGCAAACCTATTAAGGGCAATGTAGCCTTCCTGGGGGGGCCTTTGCACTATACGCCAGAGCTTCGCAAGCGCTTTATTGATGTGCTTAAACCGGATAAAACCATTCTGCCGGAAAACGCTCATCTTTTTGCCGCTTTAGGTAGCGCTATTAACGCTGATGATGACAAAGCTATGTCTTTGGATTCTCTTATAGAAAATTTACAATCTAAAAAGCAAGTGCAGTTCGAGATAAATAGATTAGAGCCCTTATTCTCTGAGAAAGAGGATTATTCCAATTTTAAAACCCGCCACGACGCCAAGCAGGTGCAAAAGGGCTCTTTAGCGGACTACAAGGGCGATGTATTTTTGGGTATAGACGCGGGCTCTACCACTACTAAGCTTGCCCTAATTGGCGATGAAGGTCAGCTTCTTCATTCATTTTACTCTAGCAACGAGGGTAGCCCCTTGCAGATGGCATCTAAGGCCATGCTTGAGGTTTACGATAAGCTTCCGGAAGGGGCTGTTATTCGTAACTCTTGCGTTACCGGCTATGGCGAAGGCCTTATTCAGGCAGGCCTTAAAATAGATATTGGCGAAATTGAGACTATGGCACACTATAAAGCCGCCGCGTTTTTTGCGCCCGATGTGGATTTTATTTTAGACATAGGCGGGCAAGATATGAAATGTATGCGCATAAAAGACGGCGTTATTGAATCTGTGCTGTTAAATGAAGCTTGCTCTGCCGGATGCGGCTCTTTTATAGAAACCTTTGCCAAGTCTCTTAACCAAGAGATTAGCGAGTTTGCCGATACCGCATTGTTTGCAGATAATCCGGTAGATTTAGGCTCGCGCTGTACTGTCTTTATGAATTCCCGGGTAAAGCAAGCCCAAAAGGAAGGCGCCGATGTAGCGGATATTTCTGCGGGGCTGGCTTATTCTGTCGTTAAAAATGCTCTGCAAAAGGTAATTAAAATTACTGACCCGGAACAGCTCGGCAAAAGCATTGTAGTGCAAGGCGGCACCTTCTATAACGAGGCCGTTCTACGGGCTTTTGAGCTTATAAGCGAGCGCGAAGCCGTGCGGCCGGATATTGCCGGAATAATGGGCGCCTTCGGCTCTGCATTAATCGCCAGAGAAAGATGCAAAGAAAATGCCAGCAGTCTATTAACCAAAGAAGCCATAATGGGTCAGGAGGTAAAGGCTACCCACAGCCGTTGCAAAGCCTGTAATAACCACTGTCTGCTGACCATCAACCACTTTAACGACTCAGAAGGGAAACGTAATTTTGTATCCGGCAACCGTTGCGAGCTTGGCTTTGGCGTCAAAAAGGATAAAAATAAAAAAGTACCAAATCTATACGCCGCCAAGTACGAGCGCTTGTTCCAATACAAGCCGCTTAACCCAGAAGAAGCGCCACGCGGCATTGTGGGAATTCCACGAGTTTTAAATATGTACGAAAACTATCCGCTGTGGTTTGCCTTCTTTACTAAGCTGGGCTATAGCGTGCAAATATCGCCACGCTCTACCCGTGCCTTGTACGAGAAGGGAATGGACTCAATACCCAGCGAATCTGAGTGCTACCCCGCAAAATTGGTTCATGGGCATATTGAGGCTCTGGCAGAAATGGGCGCTAAATATATCTTCTACCCAAGCATAACGCACGAGTATAAGGAAATTGAGGAAGCGGATAACTGCTTCAACTGCCCGATTGTCACCTCCTACCCGGAAAATATTAAAAATAACGTGGAATGCCTTGCAGGTTTACGCTTCCATAACCCGTTTTTAAATTTCAATAACTACGAAGCCTTAATTCCGCGCATGATAGAGGAATTTCCGCAAATATCAGCGCCGGAAGTAGAAGCGGCCTTTAAAGCGGCCTGGGAAGAACAGCAAAACTTCCGTGCGGACATGCGTAAAATGGGCGAAGAAACCCTTGCCTACATAAAAGAAAAAAACATGACCGGAATAGTATTAGCCGGGCGCCCCTATCATATAGACCCAGAAATACATCATGGTATTCCGGATATGATCGCTACCTACGGTGTGGCCGTGCTGACTGAGGATAGCGTAGCTCATTTGGGAGAAGTTCCGCGGCCTTTAATGGTGCGCGATCAGTGGACATATCATTCCAGATTATACGCCGCCACCTCATTTATATGCACCCGCAACGACTTAGAGCTTGTGCAGTTAAACTCCTTCGGTTGCGGTTTGGACGCTGTATCTGCCGACGAGATTCATGAAATTTTGGATAGTGCCGGCAAGATATTTTCATTAATAAAAATTGACGAGGTAAATAATTTAGGATCGGCGCGTATTCGTGTCCGCTCGTTATTTGCGGCGGTTGAAGCCAGGAAAGCTTCAAAAAAGCCTCTAAAAAAACCGGCGCCGCGTCCAAAGCGTGTGATCTTTACCAAAGAGATGCGTAAAACCCATACACTGCTATGCCCGCAAATGTCGCCTATTCATTTTGACCTCCTTAAAGAGGCTTTCTTGGCGCACGATTACCGGATAGAGGTAATGCCGGCCATAGACCGAGATTCTATTGATACCGGTCTGCGATACGTAAATAACGACGCCTGTTATCCGGCGCTTATTGTGGTGGGGCAAGTTCTTAATGCCTTAAATTCCGGCAAATACGATCTTGAGCATGTGTCTATTTTAATGAGCCAAACGGGCGGCGGGTGCCGGGCTACTAATTATATAGCCTTTATTCGCAAAGCCCTTATAAAAGCTGGGCTTGGGCATATATCGGTGATTTCGCTAAGCGCTCAAAGCTTGGAAAAAAACCCTGGTATGACTTTTACACCGGGATTAATCAATAAAGCCATGCAAGGTTTAATTTATGGTGATTTATTGATGCGCGTGCTATATAAGACCCGCCCATACGAAGAGGTAGAAGGCTCGGCAAACGCTCTATATGAAAAATGGAACACACGCTGTAAGGCAGATTTGCGGCATGGTCGCTTGTCTGATTATAAGAAAAACACTTACGGGATAGTGGCAGACTTCGATAAGCTTCCCTTGCTTGATATAGTTAAGCCAAAGGTGGGCGTGGTTGGCGAAATTTTAGTTAAATTCCACCCAACGGCCAATAACGACATAGTGAGCCTGTTAGAGGCCGAAGGCGCAGAGGCTGTGGTGCCAGATTTGACGGATTTCCTTTTGTATAGTGCTTACGGTGCTAATTTTTCTTATAGATACCTTGGTGGTAAGCGCAAGGCCAAATGGGCTTCTAATCTTATGATTAAGGTGATAGAGCTGTACCGCCGCCATATGCGCAATGCATTGGAACAAAGTGCGCGCTTTAAGCCGCCTGTGCCTATCCATGAGCTTGGTAAAATGGCCGAGCCTATTGTATCCCTAGGGAATCAGACCGGGGAAGGCTGGTTTTTGACAGCAGAGATGGTGGAGCTTATACATTCTGGTACTTATAATATCGTATGTACTCAACCCTTTGCTTGTTTGCCTAACCATGTGACGGGTAAAGGGATAATAAAAACACTGCGTAGCCGCTATCCGCTTTCTAATATAGTGGCGGTGGATTACGACCCCGGGGCTAGTGAGGTTAATCAGCTTAATCGGATAAAGTTGATGTTGAGTGCCGCTGTTCGGAATTTGGAGTTTGAGCCTTTAACTACTACCGCATACTTATAATAAGCTTTGCAAAATATATATACAAACATATAATATATACATCTTTCTGAAAGGGGCTTTTATCATGGTCAAAGACAAGCAACTTGTTTTCAAACTGTATGAGCATGAGCATGAGCAGATACAGGAGTATGCGAAAGGGCAAGGCAAGACCGTAACTGGATTTATTATGGATTTAATACGAGAGGAAATGGAAAGCATTGAAGATGAAAAGGATGTCAGAGCGGTATTAAATAACAACGAACCAAGTATTAGTTGGGCTGAGCTTCGCAAGGAAACGAGTCAATGACGTATTCAGTCCAGTTCGCAGGTGCGGCGGCAAGACAATACCGTAAATTAGATGCTTTTGCAAAACGGCAGATTGACAACTATATTGCGGAATATTTAGAGGGAGCAACTAACCCAAGAGAATATGGGAAGCCCCTAAAAGGTCGCTTAGTAGGCTTCTGGCGGTATCAAATAGGTGATTATCGTTTAATTGCGGATATTCAAGATAATATTTTTACTATCTGGGTCATGAAAGTGGGACACAGGCGGGAAGTCTACAGGTAAAGTTCCCCGTTATTTACACCCTTGGGCTTCTTTCTCCATAGCCGCTACCCTATCAGTAAGGGGCGGGTGGCTGTATTCCATCATTACTACGAAGGGGTGCGGCGTTAGGTTTCCTAAATCTTCCCGGTACAGGGTTTTAAGTGCAGAGATTCCTTCGGTAGCGCCTGTTAAATTCTTGCCAAAGGCGTCCGCCTCATATTCGTGCTTGCGTGAAAGAATATTAGAAGGTATCTGCAAAACCTGCACAACAGGCCCCAGTAAAATAGCCAATACGTAAATGCCAAAGGCCAAATTAGCCTCCGCAAAGCCAAATGCCTGAGATGCCTCTGGCATAGTTACAACAAAATAAGCCGCGCCCAGCATTATACCAACTACAAGTAAACTAAGCGGCGCAGATTTTATTATATGCCCCTTTTTAGCGTGGCCTATTTCGTGGCCTAGTACAAAAAGGATTTCGTCCTCCGTCATTTTTTCTAATATTGTATCAAATAAGCCTATGGTCTTTGTTTTGCCAAAGCCCGTTGCGAAGGCGTTTAGCTTTGTGCTTCGCTTAGATGCGTCCACCTTGTAAATTGCCTTAAATTTATAGCCGGTTTTTTGCGCCATTTCTTGAATTCTATCCTTAAGCGAGCCCTCTTCAAGCGGCGTTAATTTATAAAAAATGCGGATCATAAACGGCGCAATAAACATCATGAAAATCTGAAACGCTAGTAATATAAAGAAGAATGCCAAAAACACCCAGTCGCCGATAGTGTTGTACAAAAGCAAAAACAGCGAAAATAATCCGCTAAATAAAGCCCCGGCAATAAGTAAATTTTTTATAAAGTCAATAAAATACGTGGTGGGCGTGGTTTTATTAAATCCGTAGCGCTCCTCTATAACAAAAACGCCGTAAATGCCTATAATCTCTTCCAACACCATTCCCGCTAAAATAGGAATACCCATAATAAACAAGCTGGTAAGGTAAATATTATTGGTGTACATATTAATCCATTCATACAGCCCAAAGTGCATATTAAATAGAAGAATAGCAAGCACAAACACAACGCCGATTAGTTCGTCTACTATGGAAAAGCGCAGATAATCCCGCTTGTATCGCTGTTCTTTTTCGTATTTTTCCTCGTCGAAAACGTCTTTTACGTTGTCTGGCAATGGTGCGTTCATTCTGGTATAAGTTAGGTAGCTTAAAAATAGCCTGAATAATACTGACACTAGGAAAACCCCAATAATTGCAATTCGCATTAAAAACTCTCCTTAAATAAAATATAACCGATACTCTTAATATCGAGCATAGCACATATTAAGCGTATCGGTCAAAATTTTAAAATTCTGGCAGAGTCAAACTGGGTGGAGTTGTTATAACTTGGCTAAACCACTGCATGATAACCTTCTCCATGGAGGTTTTAAGGTCGTGCCTATCCGCGCCGTCTGTTACGGATAGCGCAATTGCTGTGTATTGTTCGCCGTTTATATAAACTAAGGCCTCGCCTACAGCCTCGCCCTTGGCCACCGGCGCTTGCACAGAGTATGGGACTTTTAGTTCAATGCTGGTTTTTTCGTCCTGACCTAAGGGTAGCGTTAAGCCTGTATCATACACGTATTCAAGGCCTTCTGTTCGGGAACGCGTAACGGCCAGGCTCCCCGCCGGCTGGCCTTCTTCTATTATAGTATGGTATGTGAAATTTCCAAAGCCGTAATTTAATATAGCCTTGGTGTCCACCCATTTTCTGGAACGGCCTTGGCCGCCCCATCCGCTGGCTAATACCACGGAAATAAGCTGCATATCATCACGCTTAGCCGCACCTACAAAGCAGTGCCCGGCCTTGTTGGTAAAGCCGGTTTTCACGCCGTTGGCGCCCGGATATTCGTTTAAAAGCCGATTTTTGTTGTTCATGCTATAGCTTCGCTTATCGCTTGAAAATGAGGCACTGCCTGTGTTGGTAAGCTTGATAAAGCCTGGTACTTCCAAGGCATAGCGAGCTATTAGCGCTAGATCGTAGGCCGTGGAATGATGATCGTCTGCGTCCAGCCCGTTTGGTGTTACGAAAATTGTATCTTTTGCGCCAATTTCCCGGGCTTTTTCTGTCATCTGAGCGCAAAATTCCTGTACACTGCCGCCTAAATGCTCTGCTATAGCCACGGCGGCATCGTTGCTAGATTCCAGCATCAGCGCCAGTAATAGATTGTCGAGCTTGATTTTTTCGCCGCTTGTTAAAAACATTTTCATTCTAGGAGCGGCGGCGGCCTTACTGCTGACAGTTACAATTTCATTGCCGCGCCCGCTTTCTAAGGCTAAAACAGCAGTCATTATTTTCGTTGTGCTGGCCATAGACATCGGCTTGCGGGCCTCCTTTTCCCATAGAATACGCCCGGTTTTTGCGTCCATTAAAATGGCGGCGTGGGCGTTTACCTCTGGGCTTGCGGCCTTTACGTTTATTGGTATCATTAGCAGTACTAAAAAAAAGCACATTATTTTACGCATTTATGTCGCTCCCTTCGTAGATATTATGTGCTTTTTTTGCCAAATCATTCTGAGGAAGAAATTAGTCTGTGATCTTTTGCAGAATTTTGTTGAAGGAATTTACGAATATTTCCTAAGAATTTTTCATAAGACCCGTTGACAAGAACAACTGCCCATGCTATGATACATCTCGCCCCTCGAGCGGGGGCTTGTTTTTTGGAAGTAATATTTGCACCTTGAAAACCAAATAATCACGAAGAAACACAACCCAAAAATTTCTTTAGAGTTGAACTTAATAATTCTAGGATAAAGATTTTAGAAGCAAGACCAGCAGACTTATGAAGTCGGCAAACTTTAAACATGAGAGTTTGATCCTGGCTCAGGATGAACGCTGGCGGCGTGCTTAACACATGCAAGTCGAGCGGGGTTTTACGCTTACAGA
>Ga0209755_10006969_pt1 | contig 12348 bp, 16 predicted proteins | sample TergutCo191P1_FD_187301 | JGI IMG/M metagenome (GOLD analysis project Ga0209755, IMG submission 187301) | Cornitermes sp. P1 segment gut microbial communities from Petit-Saut dam, French Guiana - Co191P1 (SPAdes) (version 2) | ecosystem: Host-associated > Arthropoda: Insects > Digestive system... | reverse complement strand
CGTGATATTTATCCTGAGTAAACGAAAAATCCAGTCCCGCGCAGATAATATTGCCGCCGCACAGCCGCCCTGCGATTTCAACCGCGGTAAGACCGACAGATCCAAGAGGCGGCACAGAAGAAGGAAGAAGCCCGCGCTTTTTTAGCCTGTCAAAAATATTTAAGGAAGTCCAAGGCGTCATAAATAAAAAACTTCTTTTGCTTAATAAATTTGCGGAAGCCGGAAGAGAACATAAGTCTACGGCAGCAGGAACATCCCATCCAAGACAGCCGATAAAATCGCGCAGATTCCAATGCTGGCTTTCCAGTATCACAACAAGATCAGGGATTATCCCTCTGTCTTTTAAAGAGCCAAGGCAGGTATCAACACAGATGATTTTATACCCGCGTCCGGTAATTTTTTTAAATGAGTCATTATTGCCGCCCAATGCGTCAAGCGCCTCATCAAGAGACGGCCCCGCGCCAAGAACAAGCGCGTTCGACATTCCAAACGAAAGCTCCGAAATTGATCCATACCGCGTAAGTAAATTTAAATTGCGGACTGCGTTTCTGATATACAAGCGCCCCATTTTTGCAAGGGTCAGCGCGTTACTCCAGTCATTTGCAATTTCATTTTTCAGCTGTTCAAAAAGAGAATCGTATAATTCCTTGAAGAGCTGCCATCCGCCTGAAAAGCGGATAATTTCGGCGCGGCGGAATGCCAGCGCGCCCCATTCGCTGCGGATAAAAGAAATGAGTTTACCGCTATCAAAAATATTTGTAAGACGCATTTTGTTCGCGGCAAAAAGCGAAGCGTCAATATTTTTTAAAGATAATTCGTAAAGCTCAGGATCGGCTTCCACACACAAAACCGCAGACAGCGGCGACTCTTTTTCGATCCGCGATAAAAGGCGCGCAAGTCCGTATCCGTAAATCGGCGAAGGGCAGAAGTAAAGAGTTCTGTCTTTAATTACAACGGCATCCGCGGTTTTATCAGCGCGATGAACAGGATCAATTCCGGACAGAAGGGTCTTCCCGTTTTTTAAAAACGGCTGTCCTTCCATTATAAAAACCTAGTATAGGAAATTAAAGAACGCTTCCCAGAAATCGTCAAAACCGCCTGTCATTTTATCAGAGTTTAAAAAATATAACTGCATCAGGTTATCTTCTGTAAAAAGACTAAGCCACCATGATGAATAGTTTAAAACAATATTATTGATATACGATTCATCGGATATTATTTCTTCTGTCGGGAAAAATACAAATACCCTGTTTCCGCTTACAAACGGACTGGAAGCGGTATTCACAGGCGTTGAAAAAGCTGTCTTCCAGAAGTTTTCGTTAATAGAAAGCGAATTAATATCCTCTAAAGCCAAGTCCGCAATAGAAAAAGAACGCAGTGATGAAAAAAGCTCGACATTGCCGTAATTAATCGGAAGAGGGCCAAAACTGGAAACAGCAATATCGTTTAAGACAGCGGCCTCGCTAAAGCCATACTGCGAAGCTTCAAAAATAAATGCGTTAGCCTGCGATATAGCCCAGTCTTCCATCCGGCCTCTTTGATAAGCGCTGATATAAGAGCGGACGCTTTCAATGACAATTTCATCGCTGAAATCTGCCGCAGCTCTTACAGCTTCGCATCTGTAGAAAACCCATCCTGATGATGTTGCGATAACATCGCTTAACTGGCCAGGACGCATGCTGTAAACGCTCTGCCTGTCAGTCTGGCTTTGAAGTTCCATATCAAGCACATACAGAAAACGGCTGCTCATATCTCCGCCGCTTACAGCCCATTGATCCTGCGAATAATTTCTTGCGGCTTCTTCAAAAGTGGTTGTGCCTTCTTTTATGGAATCAAGCACGCGCCTTGCTTCTCTTTCATTTGAACTTATCGTAATCTTGGACAAATGAATCGAATCAAAAAGTTGAGAGTTGGCGTTCGCGAATAAAAGCACTTCGCTTTCAGGGTATTCGTCTATATTGAAAGCAACAGTATCAAGATTCCTCCGGATGGATGTCATATCTCCGATGAAAGCCGCTTCTTTGGGGAAGTTCGTTAATCCCCTGTAATCGTTATAAAATTTTTCTTTTATAAGGAAATCTTGAACTTGCCTTCTAATTGTATAAAGAGTGGATTCGGGAGTCGCTCTGTACAAAGCCTGGCTGAATTTTCCGTTTTCCTGAAACATACTCATGTTCGCGATATAACGGTCAACAAGTCTGTCCGGCAGAATATAATTTGATCTTTTAACTACATCAAGTATAGCGACGTCCCTGACGGTTCTTTCATACGCAAGCCGCCATATATAAAAAGACCCCCAAAAATCATTAGGATCATAATTATCATAAGATTGAAATTCACGTAAAACAGCTTCGTAGTTCTGAGCGAAAGTATTGCCTTGAACAAGGGTAATCTGGGTTTTATTGTACTGTCCAAAAACCATATCCGCGTTTCCCTTTCCAAAACCGCCGCCGGAAAGAAGATCTCCGCCGACAAAAGCAATAATCACCAGAATCAAAATTGCGACAGACCCAATATATAAACCCGGACTTTGTTTAAATTTACTGCCAATCTCCGAAAGGAAGGATTCTTTTTCCTGGGATTCTGTTTTTTTACCCGTTTTTGCCATAAATTTCCTCTGAATTAATTATATGAAATAAAACTATACCATTTTGATGTTTTTTTGTCTAGATAATCAATATTTTTTCAATTTCGGTCATGCAAATAGACAAATTGACGCCATTAATAGGCGGAGGTTTTATATGAAAAATTATTTTTTATTTTTAGGAGCTTGTATAACGCTTGTCTCCTGTTCAACTCCGGAAGCGATTACCGCCCGGATGCTCGGAAGCAGCTTGCAGGCTCCTGTCTTTGAAAACTGCAGAGCTGTCTCTGAAGAAGAGATTGAATTTGTATTTTCACAGCCGGTGACGGTCAGGAGTCTGGATTTTTACCCTGATATGCGGATTCTTTCGGTAGAAAACGGAAGCAGGGTAAGGGTAACAGTGGACAGCGGTGTTCCGCCGGGCACAATCATTACCGCGGACCTTCTTGCAGAAGATGAAAATAAAAACACAATCAATGTTATTGTGTCTCTTCGCAGCAGGAATAACAGAATGCCGGATCTTGTAATCAACGAGATATGCACCGAATACTCGAATACGCCGGCGGGAAAAAAATCTGAATTTATCGAGCTAAAAATGATGACAGGCGGAAATCTTGGAGCAATGCGCCTTGTTATTCGCGGAAACACAAACGCGGCATCGCAGACAATTTATGAGTTCGCTCCTGTAGAAGTAAAAAAAGGCGACTATGTTGTTCTACACCTGCGCACTTACGATCCGCAAAGCAGGGATGAACTTGGCGTCAATTTAGATGAATCAAAAGGGATGAACTCATCGCCTGTTTCGCGTGATTTTTGGATTGCGGGAACTGATAAATTACTTCACAAAACATCATTTATTTATTTAATGGATCAGGATGACAATGTGATTAACGCGGTAATTATCAGCGAAAAGCAGGATGCATGGTGGACCAAAGAATATTTCGCTCATGCGGCAAATTTCCTTTTTGCTAAAAACGCCTGGCGATCGGCAGGCGGCGGCGTTTACAGTCCTTCAGACGCTGTGATAAGCGCGCTGACAACCAACACAAGAACAATCTGCCGCGATGAAATTACAGCTAACACAAACTCAGCTTCTGACTGGTACATCACCGCTTCAAGCAGCGCCACACCCGGAGGCCTGAATAATCCAAAACGATTCGCGCCTTGAATGTAACTGCATAGACAATAACCGCGGATTAACACGGATTAGACGAATTTTAACGGATTACTCAAAGCGCAATAAAAAACCCGCGTTAATCTGTTAAATCAACGCTAATCCGTGTTTGCTTTAATAAGATTTAATTTAGTTTAGATAACTTTTAAAAAAGGCTTCGATTTCGTGTTTGGGAGCGGCTCCGCTTTTTTGCGCGGCTGCCTCCGCGTTTTTATATAAAACAAGCGTTGGTATCGACGTAATTCCGTGCCGCTGGGCGAGAGCACCTTCATCGTCAACATTTACCTTTACAACTTTTAATTTACCTGCGTATTCATCCGCGATTTGATCGATAATCGGGCCGACCATTTTACAGGGTCCGCACCACGGAGCCCAGAAGTCAATCAAAACCGGAATAGATGACTGTAATACTTCCGGCTCAAAATTTCCGCTTGTTATTGTAAGACTGCTCATTAAAATTCCTCCCTTTAATATGGAAGATGTTCAATTTGCTTTAGGCGTATCTTCCGCTAAAACAGGCAGTTTCTTGGTTCCGTTCTTTACTGCTGCCCTGCATACTTTGCATATTTTAAATTTCCGGCCGCCTGATTCCTGCTCATATAAAACTTTTACGCTTGTTCTTTTGCAAACAGGGCATTCACCTCGGCCCCTGGCGTGTAATTCACGAATACTCTGGCCTCTGTGCGGTTTCGACATTTATTTCCCCTTCGCCTGTTTGGCTTTGCTTTTTTTCGCTTTTTTCTTATCTTCTTCTGTCTCCAGTTTATAATCAACCAGCTCCAGAATAACAACCTGCGCTCCGTCTCCAAGGCGCTCCCCAAGTTTCAAAATACGGGTATAACCGCCGTTTCTGTCTTTCATGCGCGGCGCGATAACGGTGAATAATTTAGCGACAATCGCTTCATCATACAGCCTGCCGGATACAATCCTGCGGTTATGAACGGAGTCTTCTTTCGCGCGCGTGATCATTTTTTCCGCGGTTCTGCGGACTTCAAGCGCTTTAGCCTTTGTCGTTCTTATGCGTTCCTTCCTGAATAAAGATGTCACCATATTTCTATGGAGCGCCTTGCGGTGAGAGGCCATTCTGTTCAGGGGGTTAAATCCTCTTCTATGCTTCATCTTCGGTTTCCTTTACTTTGGTATCCATACGCGCGTTCTTCAGAACATTTAAATCGGTTATGCCAAGGCTTAAGTTCCATTCTTTCAATTTTTCCTTAATTTCCTGAAGCGACTTCTTGCCGAAATTGCGCGTTCTTGCGATATCGTCTTCTGTCTTGCGCGTAAGCTCGCCTATTGTTTTTATATTCGCGTTTTTTAAACAGTTGGAAGAGCGCACAGATAGCTCAAGCTCTTCAACCGGAGTGCTGAGGATTTTTCTGATATGATCGTTTTCATCATCAAGGTCATCTTCAATTCCCAGATTGTTTTCGTCAAAATTGATAAAAACCGAAAAATGATCCTTTGCGATTTTCGCGGCTTCAGCTAACGCGTCTTCCGGTCTTATTGTGCCGTCTGTCCAGATTTCAAGCACAAGCTTGTCATAATCGTTTCGCTGCCCGACGCGCGTAGACTCAACGTTAAACTTTACTTTTTTAACGGGAGAAAAAATCGCGTCAACAGGAATTGTGTTTATAACTTCGATATAGCGTTCGTTAACCTCGGACGGCACATAGCCTCTTCCTAAATCAATCTGAACGTCAAACCTGACATTCGCGTCATCCATTAATGTCATGATATGCTGACCTGAGGAAAGCACCTCTACCTGCCCCATCCGCGCGAAATCATCGCTTTTTATTTCACGTTTTCCGCTCCATTCATAAAGCAGAACATCCTGCTCGGCGTCATCCGGAAGTTTAATGCGAATCTGTTTTAAATTGTTGATTACTTCCATGGTGTCTTCCACGATGTTCGGTATTGTTTCAAATTCGCTGGACACATTATGAGTTGTTCCGTTCGCGTCAATTGACTCTATTTTTACAGCGGTAATGGCGTAACCCTGAATGGAAGAAAGAAGAACTCTGCGTAAAGTATTACCGACTGTAGTTCCAAAACCCGGTTCAAACGGAGCGGCTATAAATTTTCCGTAATTAAGACTAAGTTCACCGTGCTCAAATGTAAAACTTTTCGGGCGCTTGAGACCTGCCATAAGATTTTTGCGAGCCATTATTACTCCTTACAATCCGTTATTTCGAATATAATTCGATTATCATTTGTTCCTTAATGTCGCCCAAGTCAGTAATATCGCTGCGGCGCGGGGATGCAAGGAACTTCCCTTTCATCGCGTCAGGATCAAGTGAAAGCCACGGCATTACCCCTGACTTTCCGAATTCCCTTAACGCGTCTTTAATAACTGTCATGTTTTTGCTGCTTTCGGCGATGCTGATATCATTTTCAGGTTTTACAAGATACGAGGGAATGGTAATCTTCTGACCGTTTACTTTCACATGACCATGCAATACAAGCTGGCGCGCCTGACTCCGCGAGGAAGCGAAACGCAGCCTGTAAACAACATTATCAAGCCTTCTTTCCAGTAAAATAAAAAGGTTTTCGCCTGTGATGCCCGGCATCCTCTGCGCGCGATCAAAGAAAATCCTGAACTGTTTTTCAACCATTCCGTAAATTCTTTTAAGCTTCTGCTTTTCGCGAAGCTGAACGCCGTAATCGGACCTTTTTCCCGGACGGGACTTTGGATCTTTTCCCGGCGCGGAACGTTTTTTATTCATCGGGCACTTGTCGCTCTTGCAGCGATTCCCTTTGAGCATCAGCTTTTTCTGTTCTACACGGCACATTCTGCAAACAGGGCCGGTGTATCTAGCCATATTCCTTCTCCTCTATATGCGTCCGCCAAATTATATGCGGCCTGCCGTATTATATACGGCCGCCGTATTATATACGGCGCGTTTTCCTTGGTCTGCAGCCATTATGCGGTATCGGCGTAACATCGCTAATCGACTTAACCTTAATTCCCATTACTCCAAGCTGCCTGATAGCTGACTCTCTGCCAATACCAGGTCCCTTTATAAAAACATGCACTTCGCGCAAGCCCGCCTGCAGCGCTTTTGCGGCGGCGGTTTCCGTCACAGATTGCGCGGCAAAAGGAGTTGACTTTTTAGCTCCTCTGAACTGCAGCATTCCTGAACTTGCCCATGAAACAGTGTTTCCCATCATATCAGTGATCGTAACAATCGTATTATTGAAGGTTGCCTGTATAAAGACATTGCCTTCATATACTGACTTTTTCTCTTTCTTTTTCTTAGCGTTCTTTGCAGCAGCTGCCACTTAAATCCTCCATAATTGTCATATACAGCTATTTAAAACCAATATTTTTTAAAACCTACGGTTTAAAAAATATTGGTTTTTTTATCATTTCTTCTTGCCGGCGACGGTCTTCTTCTTTCCTTTGCGTGTGCGGGCGTTTGTCCTTGTCCTCTGACCGCGAAGGGGCAGTCCCTTGCGGTGACGAAGGCCGCGGTAGCAGCCGATGTCCATAAGCCTTTTAATATTTAAAGCAACCTCTGTCCGAAGGCGTCCTTCGACCTTATAATCACTTTCAATAATATTCCTGAGTTCATTTAATTCTTCCTGAGAAAGATCATTAATAAGCCGCATAGGATCGAGTTTCGCTTTTTTGACAATCTCTTCCGCGCTTGACCTTCCTATTCCGAAAATATAGGTCAGTGCGATATTAATGTGTTTATTTGGGAGGTCAACTCCCACAAGACGCGCCATAAAATTAACTCCTTATCCCTGTTTTTGTTTATGCTTTGGATTCTGGCATATAATACGGATAATCCCATTGCGTTTAATGATCTTGCATTTATCGCAGATGGGCTTTACGCTTGTTCTAACTTTCATTTCCCATTTTCTCCTAAAAACCTTTTCATTACAACCTAAGTTGTTACAAGTTACGCCCGCGCAGTTTACCGCGCTTTACCAAACCTTCATGATGATGCATTTTTAACAAACCTTCAACCTGTTTCATTGTATCAAGACCGACGCCGACCATAATTAAAAGCGATGTACCACCCATAAGGAACGCGATCGACGAAGGTATTCTGAACGCAAGCTGAATCAACGTCGGGATAACCGCTATTAAAGCAAGATACAGCGATCCCGGAAGAACGATGCGGTTTAAAACTTTTGTAAGATATTCCTCGATGCGATCGGTTCTGATTCCGGGAATCGAACCGCCGTTTTCCCGGATCTGTTTTGCGATTTCTATCGGGTTAAGCGTAACCTGCGTATAAAAATACGCAAAGAAAACTATGAGTACAACATATAAAATGTTATAAAGAACGCCGAGCGGATCCATGGCGCGCTGGACTGATTGAAGCCACGGCACATTGCCTCCGACAGTCTGCGCTATCTGAAGAGGGAACATCAATATTGATGATGCAAAAATTACGGGAATTACGCCGGAGGGATTAATTTTAAAAGGTATATAAATATTCTGCGCTCCGTACATTTTTCTGCCGACAACGCGTTTTGCGTAATTAACCGGGATTTTTCTTTGTCCCTGCTGCTCAAACACAACAAGGGCGACAATCGCGACGAACATTACGATTACGATAAAAACAAAAACAGGGTTTATATCGCCGTTACGCATTAATGTAAACAATTGAATAACAGCCGTCGGAAGACGCGCGACAATACCGGCGAATATTAAAAGAGATATTCCGTTGCCGACCCCACGTTTTGTAATCTGCTCTCCTATCCACATCAGGAACATCGTCCCTGTCGTGACTGTAAGCATTGCGATTAACGTGAATGATGTCATGCTGATATTTAAAAGAGGCTCTGCTGTGCTGCGCGCGATTACCTGCGCGTACTGTGTTACCGCGAATGACTGAACAAGACACACAACCACTGTTCCGTAACGCTGCCATTTTTGAATTCTCTTGCGGCCGCCTTCTTCCTGAGATATTTTTTTAAGGTTCGGGAAAACAATTAAAAGAAGCTGCATGATAATGGACATTGAAATGTAAGGCATAATTCCAAGCATGAACACCGAGAAGTTAGAAAACGCGCCGCCTGCGAAGAAGTCAAGATAATTTATAATTGGATTTCCGCCGCCGGACGATCCCATATCAAAATAATTCTTTAACACGGTTACGTTAATTCCCGGTATTGGGAATACTGCGCCGATACGGAATACAAGAAGCATTCCGAATGTAAAGAGAATACGCTCGCGAAGCTCTTTTATTCTAAACATTCCAACTATGGGATTAGCCATTGATTATTTCCCGCCCGTTTTTTTCGCAGCGCTCGCTGCTTTAGCAGCGCCTGCTTTAGCTGCGCTCGCTGCTTTTGCTGCGCCTTTGCTTTTATTTTTAGGTCTTGCTTTTTCCGGAGGAGGAATTACAGTAACATCGCCTCCCGCCTTTTCAATTTTTACTTTAGCTGATGCAGAAACGCCGTCAACCTTAAAACTTAATTTTTTTGTAAAATCGCCGCCGCCTAAAATCTTTACAGGCGCGTTTCCTTTTACAAGATCTTTCTTGTATAACGATGTAAGTTCGACGGTTTCGCCTGACTCAAAACGTTTTTCAATTTCGCCTAAGTTTACAATCTGCCATTCCTGTTTAAAAGGATGATTCGAAAAGCCTCTCTGCGCAAGGCGGCGGTAAAGCGGCATTTGCCCGCCTTCAAAACCGACATAGGTCTTGCCGCCTGAACGCGCTTTCTGTCCTTTGTTTCCCTTTCCGGAAGTTGTTCCGCGCCCGGAGCCCTGACCGCGGCCAAGTATTCGTTTGCGTTTATTCGCTCCCTCTGGGGCGTGTAAATTAAAATCGTGCGCCATTATTTTTTATCCTTAACATTATCTTCTACTGATACTAAATGAGATACATTTTTAACCATTCCGCGTATCGCGGGGGTATCTTCCTGTACAACGCTGGAGCCGATCTTTCGAAGACCAAGGGAGCGGACAGTTGCGCGGTGTTTTGGAATCTGGCCTATTGTACTGCGTACAAGACTTATTTTAATTTTTGCCATAACACTAGCCCCACAGATCACTTAGGGACTTGCCCCTGTTTCTTGATATTGTTCTTGCGTCCATCATTTTATTGATGCAGTCAAATGTCGCTTTAACAACATTATACTGGCTTGACGATCCGATTGATTTTGAAAGCACATCGGTGACTCCGCCGGCTTCCATAATAGCCCGCACCGGGCCTCCTGCTATAATTCCTGTACCGGAACACGCCGGTTTTAAAAGCACGCGGGAAGCTTTAAAAAGCCCGGTTACCTCATGAGGAATTGTTCCGTTTTTAACAGGCAGATGTATCATATTACGCTTGGCTTTATCGATGCTTTTACGGATAGCTTCCGATACATCGTTGGCTTTTCCAAAACCAAAACCAACTCTTCCCTTGCGGTCTCCGATTACGGTGAGCGCGGAAAATGAAAAACGCCTTCCGCCTTTTACAACCTTGGCTGTTCTGTTTAATTTTACAAGTTTTTCGATAAACTCTTTTTCGGCCGGTTCTCTGTCGCCGCGGTCGCGATCGCGTCCTCTGCCGCGTCCGCGTCCTCTGCCTTCGCGGCCGCCGCTTTCGCGGTGAAACTCTTCTGCACCCGCTTCAATATCTTTATCTTCGATACTGTCGTCGTTTAAAGCAGCGTCATCGGAGACTGTTTCGTCTACATTGGCCGTATCTTTCGTTTTTGCCATCATTCCCCCTAGAAATTGATTCCCGCTTTCCGGGTGTTGTCAGCTAATGATTTAATAATTCCGTGGTATAAATAACCGTTGCGATCAAAAACAACTGTATTGATATTTCTTTCTAAAAGGCGCTTTCCGACAATTTCACCTAACTGCGCGGCGCCCGCGACAGTCGGCTTTATATTATGAAGATCCTTTTCATGCGACGAAGCGGAAACAAGAGTAATTCCTTTTACATCGTCAATCACCTGAACTGAAAGGCTGCGGTTGCTTTTTGTAACTGTCATCCGCGGGCGTTCGGCTGTCCCGGACACTCTTTTTCGGATGTGTACTTTTCTTCTAAGCCTTTTTCTGTCTTTTTCTAACATTTTTTGAAGCATACATTACCTTAAAACTTTAGTTTTACTTAACCCCTGATTTACCGACTTTCCGTCTGATAATTTCATTATCATAGCGAATACCTTTGCCTTTATAAGGTTCAGGCCCTCTTAACTTGCGAATCTGCGCGGCGAATTCTCCTACGCTTTGTTTATCAGCTCCGCTTACTGTGATCTTTCCGCCCTGATCGACAACTGCGGCAAGACCTTCGGGAATCGCGACAAAAATATCGTTTGAATACCCAAGGCTCATCGCCAGAAGTTTCCCTTTTATTTCCGCTTTATAACCTACTCCGTTTACAATAAGCGACTTGCTAAAACCGCTTGATACCCCAAGCACCATATTATTTAAAAGATTGCGGTATAAACCATGAAATGATTTTGTCTGCTTTGATTCATCTTTCCGGCTGACAACAATTTCGCCGCCCTTGTTTTCGAACGCGATAACGTTGTGGTATTTTTGTTTTAATTTTCCCTTAGGGCCTTCTACAAGCATCTCTTCATTCTGAAAAGTAACTTTAACCCCCGCAGGTACCTTAACCGGTATTTTTCCGATTCTCGACATATGCTTTTATTCCTTTAAAACCTTTTGTTTAAAATCATACAGGAAACTTGTTTCATGATTTTACCATACAGTACAGATAACTTCGCCGCCGACTTTCTTCTCCGCAGCTTTCTTGCCGGTTGTAACACCCTGAGACGTAGAAACGATCAAAGTTCCGTAACCATTCAATACCCTTGGCATATTTTTATATCCCATATACACGCGGCGGCCGGGTTTTGAAACCTTTTCGATACCGTGAATAATAGGGATGGTATTGTCGTCATATTTTAAGAAAACCCGGATTACATTCGATCCTTCCTGGTTCGCCTTTTTAAAATTTTTAATATACCCTTCTGTCTTTAATATCTTGACTATTTCAAGCTTAAGTCTGGAGGTGGGAATATCTACTTTTTCATGTTTTGCCATGCCGGCATTCCGTATCTTTGTCAGCATGTCCGCAACGGGATCTGATACGCTCATCCTAATCTCCTACCAGCTGGATTTTGTAACGCCGGGAATCATCCCTTCGCTCGCGAGTTTACGGAAGCAAAGGCGGCACATTTCATATTTCCTCAAAAAGCCCCTGGGCCTTCCGCAGATCCTGCAGCGGTTAACCTTTCGCGTCTTGTACTTGGGTGTCCGCTGCGCTTTAATAATCATTGCTTTTCGCGCCATTATTCCTCCTATTTCCTGAAAGGCATTCCAAACTTGGAAAGGAACGCTTTCGCTTCTGCGTCTGTATGCGCCGTTGTAACAATTACTACGTTTAAACCGGCGACTTTTTCTATCTTGTCAAAATCAATTTCAGGGAAAATAATCTGCTCCTGAATCCCGAGCGAATAGTTTCCTCTGCCGTCAAAGGCGTTTTGATTGATGCCGTGAAAGTCTTTTACGCGCGGAAGAGCGACATTTACAAGCCTGTCAAAGAATTCGTACATCATCGCTCCGCGAAGAGTGACCTTTGCGCCAATCTCCTGACCTGCCCTTATCTTAAAGTTCGCGATA
>Ga0209755_10006968_pt1 | contig 12348 bp, 13 predicted proteins | sample TergutCo191P1_FD_187301 | JGI IMG/M metagenome (GOLD analysis project Ga0209755, IMG submission 187301) | Cornitermes sp. P1 segment gut microbial communities from Petit-Saut dam, French Guiana - Co191P1 (SPAdes) (version 2) | ecosystem: Host-associated > Arthropoda: Insects > Digestive system... | reverse complement strand
AACTGTTTTCGTAGGTAAATCGCTTGTTTGAGCAACAGCACGGGCGTAGCTCGTGCGCCTTGCGAGTTGCGATTTGCCGTAGAAAACAATTATCAGCCCCTCCTCCGGATGCTCTAAGGACTACCCCCTAACGAGACAGCCCCTTCCCCCAGCCTTCACTTGACGCACAAATGCCATATGCATATAATATACATATGAAAACAAAATACAAATTTGAATGGAACGAGCAAAAAAATCTATCCAACCAAAAAAACCATGGTGTATCATTCAAGCAAGCCTGTAAAGCCTTTGACGGCCCAAGCCGCATAATAGCAGACAATCCAAAGCATTCCCAAAGCGAAAAACGCTACTATCTATACGGACATGATGGCAACGGGATACTGACAGTGCGCTTCACTTTAAGGGACGGGATAATAAGAATCATTGGAGCAGGGTATTGGAGAAAAGGCAAAAAAATATATGAAGGGAGAAAAATAATATGAAAGAAGTAGTATATACCAATGCACCACCGGAGATAGAAAAAGAGATGTCCGAAGGTCGCATCTTAGATATTTCGCTTGACGACTTAGTAAAGCAAAGCAGAAAAGAGCGCATTACAATCATGATAGACCGAGAAAATCTTGATTTCTTCCGCACACTGGCAAAAACGCAGGGCGTGCCCTACCAGACCATGATAAACAACTCCTTGACAGCTACTCGCTTTGCGATAGAGAAACAGGCGGTACAGTAAATGTGCATTTATAAATAATCTGCGACATGTACAAATTCCAATAAACCGTTATCCGCCAAAAAACCATTAAGTATACCAGTATGTGATATGGTTTGAGTTTCCGCAGATGCAGGGAGATGATATAATGTCCCTGCATCATTACACCTTATCGAGTATAGATGGTAAAATTTACATTTTAGACAGGAGGATTAAAATACATTGATGAGTTTACAATTCATATTCACACAAATGTCCAACGATATTGAAATTATTGAAACGTATTCCTTTATTGCAAATAAAGAGATTGATGAAGGTTACGCCACTCACGACATGAACCATATTAAGCGGGTAATAGATAATTGTGAAATAATTTCTCGTTTGCTTGGTATAAACGAGGAGGATATTTTAGCAATAAAAATTGCTGCATTACTGCATGATATAGGTTGTGTTACCGATGGGAAAAAAGGACATGCCAATAGAAGCGCAGAATGGGCAAAGAGATATTTACAAGACAAAACCCTGCCCGAATCTACTCTCGCGAAAATAATCACTGCGATTAGCGAACATAGTAACAGTGCCAAAAGTGTGTACGGAAAAATATTGTTATTTTCAGATAAAATTGATATTTGTGAAAAGCGGATATTGCCTAGCGGACTAAATACTGTCGGCAATAGACAATACGCGCATATAAAATCAGTAGAAATTGCTGTCAAAGACGAAACATTAATAGTTGATTTTCTTACAGACGGCAATATTGATATATCAGAAATGAACGAATACTATTTTACTGATAAAGTCTATCAAGGCATAGCCGATTTAGCCCATTGCTTTGGATTGAAATACGAAACTATGATTGACGGGGTGAACTATACAAAATAAGAAGAACGGCTTGCGCTAACCCCAAGCCCAAGCACAGAGCAATAAAAAAACCCCATAAGGGGTTCCGGGGTCAAATACTCTACCCCGCCTTCAATTCCAAGCGCAACCTATCCGCAATAAGCGCTATAAATTCGCTATTAGTAGGCTTGCCCTTATGATTATTTATCGTATAGCCAAACATTTGGTCAATAACATCAACCTTTCCTCTACTCCAAGCAACCTCTATCGCATGACGAATAGCCCTTTCTACCCTGCTGGGCGTTGTATTACATTTTTTTGCAATCGTAGGATATAGCTCTTTTGTGATATAATTCAAAACATCAATATCTTCTACAGCCATCATAATTGCCTCTCGCATATAATGATAACCACGTATATGAGCAGGTACGCCTATCTCGTGCAATATACTTGTCACCTTAGTCTCAAGGTTGATAGACTTATTGATAGCATTCTTAGCACTCTGTAACTGCGGATGCGCCAATTGCTCCTTCAAATGCCTTAGGCGCGATACCAGCGACTCTAAATCAAATGGCTTTGCTATGTAATAATCTGCACCAAGCTCCATAGCCTTTTGGGTAATCTTGTCCTGGGTTATTACCGATAGCACTATACATATCGGTGCATGTTCCGGCTTTTGCGTTAAATTGAGTTTTTCTAATACACCCAGGCCGTCTAGCTTTGGCATTACGCCGTCTATTATGGCTATGTCCGGCTTTGTTTCTAAAATCTTCTTGTAAGCGTCAACGCCGTCGTAGGCTACGGCCACGATCTCTAGGTCGTCGTGCTTTTCCAAGTAATTGATTAGGGTGTCGCAAAATTCTTTGTTGTCATCTGCCAACAGAATGCTAATCTTTCGTTTGCTCATAGTATGGTTCCTCCAATCGAAGCATATAATTAAATGGATATAATGTAAATATCTGGTAACGATGACATTATATGACTATTTGCTTCGTTTTACAAGACTTGTTCACCGCAATTATCGTGAATGTCTGACATTTTTTGCCAGTAAATTTGGAAATGGGGTTTACATATGGAAAAAAGGAAGTCTTTTGCACTTGGAATGCTGATAGGTGTTATCGTGATGGTGCTACTAAATCTTGGGCTGGCGCCGTTGCGAACGCACAGAGTCTGGGGCAGTCCGTTATCGCCGGAAGCTAAGATTATGGAAATTTATTCTATATTAGAGGCGCATTCTATAATTCCGGTAGAGCGAAATGTGCTGATTGACAATATGTTCCGTGGAATGCTAGAGGGGGTGGGGGATCCGTACACCTACTATTTCAACAGGGAGGCGCTTGCGCTTTTCTTGGAACGCAACGCTGGCACCTATGCGGGTATAGGAATGTTGGTGACGATAGACCCGGCAGATAGTAGGGTGACGGTGGTAAATGTATTTGAGGGTTCGCCGGCGTATGAGGCGGGCTTGCTTCCCGGCGACAAGATAATGCAGGTAGACGGGGATTGTGTAGCCGACAAGCGCTTGGAGGAAGTGACAGCCTTGGTAAAAGGCCCACCGGGAACACAGGTGCGGCTGGTAATGCTACGCGGCGAAGAGAATTTTAATATAATGATAACCCGCCAGCAGATAAACGTCCCAACCACCAGCCACAGAATGCTGGAAGAGGGCGTGGGCGTATTACGAATAGACAGTTTTGAGGGTGTCACCTACAATCAATTTGTGGCGGCGTATTTGGATTTAAGAAATCAGGATTTACGCGGTTTAATTATAGATTTGCGGAATAACCCCGGCGGTTCGTTAGATTCTGTTGTGGATATAAGCAATTTGCTTTTGCCAAGCGGCTCTATATTATATGTAGAAAATAAACAAGGGGAACGGCGCGTATATGCTTCCGATAACGACAGGCGGATAGATGTTCCGCTGGTGGTATTGGTAAACGGCGGCAGTGCCAGCGCCAGCGAGGTATTAACAGGCGCGGTTCGCGATCATGGCGTAGCGACAATAGTGGGAGAGCAGACCTTTGGTAAGGGTGTAGTGCAAGCGATACATCCCTTAAGAGACGGTAGCGCCGTTAAGATTACCATTGCTAAGTACTACACGCCAAATAATATAAGTATCCACGGTGAAGGGATTACCCCAGATTATGTTGTTGAGGTGGATAGAATGACCTCGTTTATGGCGGCTAGGTTGAGTTTTGATGAGGATGTGCAGATGCAGAAGGCTTTTGAGATCATGCTGGGGAAGTTGGCTGAGTAAAGCCCTGTTATTCCGCTAATATCCTTGCGATTAAAGCATTTAGTAAGCGGTCATTAGGTAGCTTTTCAACAATCTTGCCTTTTTCAAAAATCACGCCTGTTTCCCGACCACAGGCTATGCCGAAATCTGCTTCTTTGGCTTCGCCGGGGCCGTTTACTACACAGCCCATTACTGCCACTGTGATTTTGGCGTCAATCTGCTGGCAAAACTCTTCTACCTTTTGAGCCATGTCTATTAGATCTGCCTCGCAACGGCCGCAGGTTGGGCAAGATATTAGCTCTAGCCCAAAACGGCGTAAGCCCATGGCTTGTAAAATTTCTTTGGCCACCCGTACTTCCTCTACTGGATCGCCTGTTAGGGATACCCGCACGGTATCGCCTATGCCCATGGCTAGTAGGGCGCCTATGCCGGCGGCAGATTTTATAGTGCCGCGATAAGGCGTTCCCGCTTCGGTAATACCTATGTGCAGAGGATAATTTGACTTTTGGCATAGCAATTGATTTGCTTCCAGTGTAAGGGGGACATTTGAAGCTTTAATAGCTAGGATAATGTTATAGAAGGACTCATCCTCCAGCATTTTCACATGCCGCATAGTGCTTTCGCATAGCGCTTCGGCTGTTAAATCTCCTAATTCCTTCTCCAAAGAACCGCCGTTTACCCCTATGCGGATAGGGATTCCGGCTTGTTTGGCGGCGTTTGCTACTTGCCTAACGCGCTCTGTGCCGCCTATATTCCCGGGGTTTATACGGATCATGTCCGCTCTGCTTTCTATTGAGGCTAAAGCTAGGCGATAATCAAAATGGATGTCTGCTACTACCGGGATTGTTGCGAATTTTTTTATTTCCTTTAGAGACTTTGCGGCGGCCATATCTGGTACAGCTACACGGATTATTTCACAACCCGCGGCGGCTAGGTCGTTTATTTGTTTCAGGGTTTCAGATGCGTTGCTGGTATCTGTGTTGGTCATAGATTCTACGGTTATGGGATTATCGCCACCCACCGGGACGCCACCCACCATTATTGTTTTTGTTTGGTTTCTTTTGTACATTTTACAGCCCTTCCCCGCAAATAATCTGCTGTTTTCATTCGCTTGCCGCCTTGGGCTTGCAGTTCTGTTACCTCTAATGCGCCGTCGCCGGTTTTGAATATCAGGCCTTTGTCTGTCGCTTCATCGCAGGCTATGGCCTCCCATATTTTTAGTATCTGGCCGTCAATTTCGGTATATGTTCCCGGCCAAGGGTCTAAGGCTCTTATTTGGTTTATTATTTCGTTTGTATTGCGATTCCAGTCTATTTTGCCGTCTTGCTTTTTTAACATTGGCGCGTATGTGGCCTCTTCGTTGTTTTGCGGCTTTCGGGCCGCGGTGCCGGCCTCTATTTGCGCTAGGGCTTCCATTATGCATTCGCAGGAAATTTCGGCCATTTTGTTGTGGACGTCCTCAAAGCGGTCTGTTGCTTCTATTGCTAGGGTCTTTTTTAGTATCATGTCGCCGGTGTCCATGCCCTTGTCCATGTACATTATGGTGATTCCGGTTTCAGTTTCGCCGTTTAGTATTGCGTGTTGCATGGGCGCGGCGCCCCTGTACTTGGGCAATAGCGAGGCATGGATATTAACACAGCCCAAAGCTGGGATGTCTAAAATCGACTGCGGTAAAATTTGGCCGTAGGCCACTACCACAAAGACATCCGCCCCCAGGGCTGTTATTTCTTCTTTAAAAGCTTCGTTGCCGCGCACTTTTTCCGGTTGCATAACAGGAATGTTCTGGGAAATGGCGTAGTCCTTAACCGGCGAAAATACCACGCCGTGCCCTCTACCTTTTGGGCGGTCGGGCTGGGTTACGGCAGATAATACTTTATGCTTGCTATTTGCCAGGGTTTGCAAAATTGGTACTGCAAACTGCGGCGTTCCCATAAAAACTATTTTCATATAACCTTCTTCCCACTGCGTGTTATCTTTGTTCTTGGCTTTTTGCCTTTTCTTCTTCGCTCCCGGCCTTTTTTCATATCCTCGTCCGGCGGTCTGTCTGATATTTTTACAGCTTTATCTAAAAATAGTATTCCATCCAGATGATCTATTTCGTGACATATGGCAGTGGTTAGCATGTCGTCGTCTGTCTCTAGTTCGTAGGGCTCGCCGTGCCTGTCTACTGCCGCTACCCTTATGAAGGTTGGGCGCTTTACATCGCCTTGCTTGTTGGGTACGGATAAACAGGCCTCTATTTTTATTTCGTCGCCTGTGGCCTCTACAATTTCCGGGTTAATTAGCTCATAGTTATCGTCGTCAAGCTCTATTACGATAATGCGGCGTAACATTCCTATTTGCGGTGCGGCCATTCCTAGGCCGTCGTATTCCTTTAGGGTCTCCCACATATCGTCTAGTAAGTGGTGCAGGGTTTTGTCAAATTTTACTACCGGCCTTGCCGACTTCTTAAGTATGTCGTCGCCATATGTTCGGATTTTTCTAAGTGCCATCTACAATATCCTCATTCCATCGCTGTGGGGTTCAGCGTTAGGTTGATTTGCATCCCCTTTAGCGGATCATTCTCTTTTAATTTTCCTATACAGTATAGCACAAATTGCTTTAAAATTTCTTCTTCCTTACATTTTACTAGCAGTTTCCAGCGAAATTTCTTTTTTATCTTCGATACAAAGGCCGGTGCAGGGCCCAGCATTTCAAACATTCCCTTTTTGTTGCAGTAGCGCATTATGGCCGCTAGTTTTTGTAAGGCCATAATAAGCGCCCGTTCGTCCGGGCCGCTGAATAATATCATAAACACCTGCGTAAAGGGCGGATACTCCATTGTACGTCTTATTGCCACTTCCTGTGCATAAAAGCCGGTGTAATCGGCGCTTTGCGATAGCGTTATGCTGTAGTGTTCCGGGTTATATGTTTGAATGTATACCCGTCCGCTGTTTTGTGCGCGACCTGCGCGGCCCGATACCTGCGTTAGTAGCTGGAAGCTGTGTTCTGCCGAGCGGAAATCGCCCGCAAACAGCGATAGATCAGCCGCTACAACGCCTACTAAAGTCACGTTCGGGAAGTCTAGGCCTTTGGCTATCATTTGCGTGCCTATTAGAATTTGCGCTTCGCCTTTGCGGAAGCTGTTTAAAATTTTGGCGTGGCCGTGCTTCTTTCTGGTTGTGTCCATGTCCATCCTAATAGATTTTGCGTTTGGGAACAGCCTTGCTACTTCTTCCTCAACCTTTTGTGTGCCTACGCCGAAATAGCTGATGTATTGCGATAGGCAAGCTGGGCATAAATGTGGTACTTTTTCATTTTTACCGCAGTAGTGGCAAGTTAGCCGGTTATCGCTCATGTGGTATGTATAGTTTACCCGGCAGTTTTCGCAGGCCATTACATGCCCGCACTGGCGGCAAGATACAAATGGCGAATGCCCGCGCCGGTTAAGAAATAGTATTACTTGCCGTCCTTTTTCTATTTCCTCGGCCGCCGCGTCTTGGAAGGCCCGGCCTAGAATTGAGGTGTTGCCCGCCACCAATTCCCGGCGCATATCTACTATATTAACTTCTGGGAACATGCCATTTACCCGCTGGCTAAGGGTCAGCAGGGCGTATTCCTTTTCTTCTACAGTTTTGTAGTAGCTTTCCAGGCTTGGCGTGGCTGAGCCCATCAGCACAAGCGCGTCACTTAACTGCCCGCGTTTGATGGCTACTTCCCTGGTATCAAATTTTGGCGAAGATTCCGAACGGTAGCTGTGTTCGTGTTCTTCGTCTATTATTATGATGCCCAGGCGGTCGAAGGGTGTGAAGATTGCGGAGCGGGGGCCTATCATTACAGATACATTTCCTAAGCGGGCTTTGTTCCACTGAGCCAGGCGCTCTTTGGCTGTTAGGCGGCTGTGGGTTACAGCGGCAGAGTCGCCAAAGCGCTTTTTGAATACGGCCACCGTTTGCGGTGTTAGGGCAATTTCCGGAACCAGCATTATTGCTTGCTTGCCCTCAGATATTACCTTGGCTATTGCCCTCATGTATATTTCGGTCTTACCGCTGCCGGTTACGCCGTGTATTAATATTGGCTGTTTGCTTTCTGCATTATAAATGTAGTTTACTGCGGCGGCTTGTTCTTCTGTTAGCTCAAGCTCGGCCTTTGCCGATAGGCTTAAAGGCCCGCCGGGCTCTTTTTCTTCAATGGCGGCGGCGGATAGCTTACCGGCTGGTAGTATGCATTTAATACAGTTTATTAGTGTGGTGTAGTATTTTTCCTTCATCCAAAGAGCCAGCTCTAACATTTCTTTTGATAGAGCTATCTCTTGGGTAGAGATTATTGCTTTTGGCTTTTCTACTTCTGATTTATCGCTTAATGAAATTACATAGCCGTCTATTGGCTTGTTTTGCCTACCGAAAGGAACGGTAACTTTCATGCCTTCTTTTACATCTTCTGGGGCAAGATAATGAAACAGACGGTCTACTGCCTCGTGCTGGATGTCTACGCAAACTAGTGCGTATTTATTCTTCCTCATCCGGCTCTGGTTCAAAATCATCTTCTTCTACTGGCTCGTCGTCATCGTATAGATACTCTTCTTCAGACACTTCGTTTACAAAGCTGTCTTTGTAGTCATCTTCGTCTATGTCGTCGTCATCGTCTTTTACGTAGGCTGGCGGTTCGTAGTTGTCTTTTAGATCTTCACGCAGGTCGTCTGTAGAGGCCGCGGCTATTGGCTGGAACTTTGTTTGCGAAGCCAACATGCGCTCGTAGCCGCCGTCTAGCAGATCTTCTTCTACGTTAATCTTAATTTTACCCTCGCCCATTTCCTTTACGGCTATAGAGACTGCGCGGTCGGTAGGCGCGTAGGTAAGCGGGTCTGAGCCGTCTATTATTTGACGGGCTCTTTTGGCCACCGCTAATACGATTGTGTAGCGGCTGGTGATTTTGCTGTCTACCAGCATGTCTGTGTTGATTTTTTGCATTAATTCAGAATACGATGGGGTTAGCACTCTAAAAATCTCTCCTTTTTTTAACTGCCTTCTTGTGTAAACATCTTTATGCGGTCTTGGCTTCTGTGCGGTTTTAAATATTCCGCGTTTACTATTGTTTCTATCTCTTGCATTGCTATATTAAGGTCATCGTTTATGACCAGATAATCGTAACGGTCTATTAGTTTAATTTCTTCCCTGGCGCGTGACATTCTGTCGTCAATTTCCATGGCGTCCTCTGTATTGCGTCTTTCCAGGCGTCCTTCCAGCTCCTTCATAGTTGGCGGCATTAAGAATATCATAACCGTATTTGGGAATTTCTCTTTTACTTGTAGGGCACCATTTACTTCAATTTCCAGCACTACAACTTTACCCAGGTCAATTTGATCTTCCACATACTTGCGCGGGGTTCCGTAGGATTTGCCCACAAACTGGGCATGTTCCAGCAATTCGTTATTCTCTCTCATTTTAGAGAATTCCTCTTCTGTACGGAAGAAGTAGTCTACGCCCTCTTGCTCGCCATCGCGCTTTTTGCGGGTGGTTACAGAGATCGAAAGGGAATACTGTAAATTCTTAACAACCGTCCCCTTGCCAGAGCCAGATGGGCCCGAGATTATTACTAACATCCCCTTCATAGGCTATCCTCGTCTAGTCTGCCGGCCAGCGTCTCTGTATGAATGGCAGAGAGTATTATATGCCCGCTATCCGCAATTATTACAGCCCTTGTGCGTCTGCCTTGGGTGGCGTCTACTAGGCTTCCTTTTTCCCTGGCCTCCTGTATAAGCCGCTTAACAGGGGCAGAGTCGTTTCCCACTATGGCCACTATACGCCCAGAAGGCACTATGTTACCATAACCGATGTTGATAGGCTTATTCCACATTTTGCACCTGCTCGCGTATTTTTTCAATTTCACTTTTCATGTCAATCACAAGCTTTGAAATAACCATATCGCCTGATTTTGAACCTATTGTATTCACCTCGCGGTTTAATTCTTGTACCAAAAAATCTAGCTTTCTGCCCACGGCCGATTTTTTAGCCTCTGCCATTATAAGGTTCAATTGCGTCAGATGGCTGTCTAGCCTTGTAAGCTCTTCGTCTACGCATACGCGGTCGGCGTATATTGCAAGCTCTATCAGTAGACGGGCTTCGTCCGGCTCTTCCGCTAGGTTTAAGCGCTCAAGAACTTCTGTAATTCTTGTTTGCAAGCGCTTTTCGTAGTCGCTGGCGGCTTCCGGCAGACGGACCTTTAGCTCTCTTAGCAGATCGGCCAAACCCATACGCTTAGCCATTATATCCGCATACAGCGCCTTGCCCTCGGCGCTTCGCATTTCGTTTAATTTTTCTGTGGCTTCGTTTAGAGCCTTTTCTAGTATAGACCATATACGCTCGCGAGTTTCGTCACTTATGGTCTTGTCCACCATAAAGACATCGGGATAAGAGGCTAACATTGCCAAGCTAGGCTCGTCCGGTACGGCATATCGTTTAGTCATCGTGTGCAGAGCCTTCATGTACGCATCCGCCATCCCGCCGTTTACTTCAACCTTGACCGGCTGCTGGCCAAAGGATTCCACACGTATATATACGTCCAGTTTACCTCTTTGCACTTCCCTTGTGAGAATTTTTCGTACCCTGTCCTCATAGGGATTCATAACTGGCGGTATGCGTATAGATATATCGCAGTAACGATGGTTTACGGTCTTTAGCTCTACCGTACATTTCCATTCAAAAGCCATGCTTTCGCCCCGGCCATAGCCGGTCATGCTCTTAATCACAATTTTACCCCAGTTTGCGTATTAATAGTCATATTTTACCTCCTACCATACCAAGAACGTTTACTGCGTCTGCGTTCGGATATAGCCCATGTTACCCCTGCGATTCCTACCAGCAGACCCGCGCTACCCGTCCAAAAAGGTAAAGCCCGTACAGAGAATATATTATCCCGCACGAAAGCTATATAAAAATCCATATCAGAATCCAAAGTACGCTCGTATACCGTAGCCGCCGAGCGTAACTCTGCTTCGTATAAGATTTGATTATCTAGTGTAAATAAGACAGTTCCTAATACTTCGTTTTCGCCTATGGGCGCTAATAAGCTTGTGTTGCCGTAGTAGTTTAGCTCTTCGTAAACAAATTCTTCATTAAATATGACACTGCGCTCTATCCGTTCCAATTGATCCAGGCTAAGAAGTGCGCTAAATTCTCCGGTAGCGAATACGTCTAGTATATCAGATTCTCCCAACTTTGCGTTAGCTATTACTACTGTTTGCATATGTTGGCCGTCCTCTAGTATTTGGTGGTAGCTGTAGGTGGCAAAGCCATAGTCAAACAGCATACGGGCATCTTGCCAGCGGCCCGGATCTTCTGAATTTAACACTACCGAAATTAAACGCACGCCACGGCGTTCTGCGGCGGCGGCCAGATTATCGCCAGATTGCGGGGTTGTGCCGGAGCGTATTCCGGTCGCGTAGTGATAATGGAAGGAACCGCCGCTCATAAGCTCGTTGCTATCTATCCAGTGGTGATCTATAGTGCGTACATCTTCCATTTCTATATCACCTAGGCCGTTACCTATAAACTCGGTTTCGCCAGCTATTTCGCGCAGTAGCGGATGCTCCATAAAGGCGCGGGCAATAAGAGCCAGATCGTAAGCTGTGGTAAAGTGGTTATCGTTATGAAGCCCGTTTGGGTTTACAAAGTTTGTGTTGTAAGCGCCTAGATATTGGGCGCGTTCGTTCATCATAACGCTAAAAATTTGCTCTGCGCTGGCGTAGGGAATATTATTGTGGTTGCGCTGGCGCTGTACTGTTTGCAGGGCAAGCACAGCCCCAGAGTCGTTACCGTTGCGTATCATTAGCCCGCGTAGTAGGTTGTGTACCGTAATGTGTTCGCCCGACTGATGCCCAGAGCGTAGGGCGCCCGGCGGTATGGTGTATATTTCAGGCCCAACTACTATTATATCTTGCGGGTCAAGATAGTCTAGTGCAACAAGCGCGGTTAGCATTTTAGTAAGCCCTGCGGGATAAAGTCTGGTATGCTGGTTCCTAGAAAATAAAAGCTTGCCAGTTGTCTGATCCATTAGTACGGCCGAGGTGGCACTTAAGGGAAGATTAGGCCGTGCGGAAATGGTACTCGACAAGACTAGCGTAAATACGAGAAAAAGCCATAAAGTTCGCATATATATGTACCTCAAATTTCATATCAACATTTCATGTAGAGGAGTATATCAAAAGAAGTAGCATGTAGCAATGTGAAAGTTAGTTTGATTGTGGAGGGGGGGTTGATTTTGAGGTGAGTCAGTTGGTGACTGTGAGTCACCAACTGGGGTGGTGTGGAGGACTGGCGTCGGAGAAGTGGAAAAATTTTTTTCGTAGGTAAATCGCAACTCGCAAGGCCAGTAACAGAATGTCAAGAGCATTTTGGTTCTTTCCCATATTAATTGAGATTTCAGTCAAAAAAATGATATAATAAGCCCATAAAAATCGAGCAAAATTGGGAGGTTGAACATGAGAGAGTTTGTCAGAACAATAGACCCTGACTTGAGGTATATAAAACACAACACATACGATGGACTCATACAGATATATGTACGTTCAGCGCGAAAAAAGGCAAGT
>Ga0209755_10006967_pt1 | contig 12349 bp, 10 predicted proteins | sample TergutCo191P1_FD_187301 | JGI IMG/M metagenome (GOLD analysis project Ga0209755, IMG submission 187301) | Cornitermes sp. P1 segment gut microbial communities from Petit-Saut dam, French Guiana - Co191P1 (SPAdes) (version 2) | ecosystem: Host-associated > Arthropoda: Insects > Digestive system... | reverse complement strand
CTTCTGCTTCTCATGTAGCCCTCCCGACTTAAATTTAGTAGTAACCAATTTCATGTTTTGTTTACATGTAAAATAACCACTGCCAAAGGGTAACAACCCAATTGCAGTAAATAAATAAATCTATATATATATATATATATATATATATATAAAATAGGCCTGAAGATGACTGATTAATAGTCGAAACATGTAGCCTATGTAACTACCTTGTGTAATGAAACAGTTGTGCTGACGTACACTATTCAGCATTATATTATGATTTAGATGGCCTGTTGACAGTGGTTAGTTCTTACTACGAATATTACGTTGGACATGGTCTGTTTTCTGAGGCAGACCTACACAGATTTTCGGCAGCGGGCTCCACTTCCGTCGTCAGGTATAACTAATAGCATAAAGGTTGTTATATTGAATCCACTGGAGCCAGCCAATCGTCCGGATTAGATATCAGATCAAATGAATGAATCCAGAAGAACAGATTTTACAGTAGACGGAAGACGGAAGAAGAAACACTGTGTGTGTCAAACATTCCTCAGAAAATGGACAGTGTCCAACGCACTAATGTATAACTCAGGTTTATTGATATGATATCAATAAACATCTGTCAGTTTATTTAAAAGTTGTTTGGATGACAACACAGTCATGATGATACTTCCACCAGGTTATACTTTTTACGTAAAATATGTCCAGTTAGAAATATCCGCAGGGTTTAACATTTCCGGTTCGCTCGCTTTCTTATTATCTCTAGATGTTAAGCTCTAAACTACTTTACCGTCAGCACACAAAGTATTTTAGCACACTCTGTAAGATTTCACCGTATCTTAGCAACAAATTTACAATCGATAATCATCGAGACTCTTAAGCGGGCAGACTTAGTGTCGATATCGTTTAAATGTCGCATCTCAGCATTTACAATCGACCATGTTCGAAGCTCAACTTGTTCAGCCTCTGGTCATAGCTCACAGAAAACACAATCTGTGCAAATTAAATCAGTTTCCTCAGCCAAAGCTGGTACCTCGCAGAAAACATTGTCTCAGTCATGCAAAGTAATAACGGCCAGCTATATAAATGCATGCAAATCTTAATGCAAAAGGTCCTTGTTTTTTGTTTTTTTAGATGTTAACCAAAACTGGAATGTGGCGATAAGTTTTAGTAAAAATTCAAAATAAGCAATTTCACAAAAATCCTTTCGGGGGAGTTGCGCTGTTCCATGGGGATAGACGGAGAAACGGACATACATGACGAGGTTAATAGTCGCTTTCCGCAACTGCTACGAGAACGCGCCTATGAGTGGTTTCAAATGATCGCACTTTCAGTAGCCGTGCATCTTTCACAACAAATGTCTGCTATCATGCCCACAGAAATTTCATGTGCGGTAAAGGGGGACGGCAGGGAAGGTTAGACAGATAAACTCAACTCCGCATAGGAACGTGGATGAAATGGTTGCTGAAGTGGGGATAGGAACTTTGTACATTACCATCAACACACGAGCAGCCACTTAACTAGAAGACCTTGGCTGGCACACCATATGACTATTTCAGGTCACTATTCACAAATTTGGAAGTATCCTACTTTTCACTGAGGGGCAGTTAACCTTGACACCCAGCACTTTCACTTTCCAGTGTGCTTCTTTCCGCATTTGCTTCACGTTCGCAAACCCACAACTTCTAACACACGCTTAGCAACTGCACAAGAAGAATAAACCATAAACCGCGTTTTATGCAACCGAATGTTCAGCTAATCAATTAATGCGTTAACAAAATCTCGCACCTCGATCCTGTCCTGAGCCAGAAGAATCCAGTCCACGGTCTTACACTAAAAATTTGTTTAAAAACGAATTTTGAGTTCGAACACTTTAAAACGCATTTTCGGTATGCGTGTAAAGAACAAACACCCAGCAATTCCGTGCGGAGCGCCTTCGTTCCAAGTCAATTTCTGTTTGTCGTTATAAATAACTACATAAATACGTGTCTGACGGATTTAATCTGATTTACTATTATTCATGTAGTCTTCCGTCTTACTTTATAAAACCGTCGTTTCAATTACAATGATCACATTAATTTTCTTTTATTGAGTTGGCATATTCGCCGTGTGGTGACCGGAGAATAGTGCCACTGCAGCCCATGCATGGCGTAAAAGGCGACCAAAATGGGTACCCGGTGCATGGAAGTATAGCTGGGCCACCCTGCCCCTGGGTTATAAATACGGTAACCTGTTCCTGCAGGTTGGGGGTTGGGCGATAGGCCGACAAACCGTCACGGTAAAAAAAAAAAAAAATGGAAACTTAAACTGTGGGCTCGGAATAGTCAGACTGAGTGGAATTGACCTAAATAGTGGAAAAGGATTAGAAGAATTGTGAACAGACGGATACTTATGAATGCAAAGTTGCAGGTTGGAGGGAGAGGTCAGTGAACGGAGCTGACTGGGAGGGGTCCATTCGGGAGGCGAAGGTCCTCATTGGATTGTAGTACCATAGAAGAAGAAGAAGAATATTCGCTTACCGAACAACTTCCTAGACACGAGGACTTAATGCACTTTGCCATATTTTAATGCAATGACAGATCAATAAATTCTGTCTTTTCACGTCTAGCATAACGCAGTATACGCTTAATACACAGTGACACACGAGAAGTAAAGTCACGTGACTACGCCTCGAAGCTCGCCTAGTTTCATCACAGGCCATTGTTTATTCGCGTCGTGCCACGATCATTTTTATACCTTTGCGTAATGTCGCTAATTGATCAAATAACTCTGGAAGCAGCAGAATCATCAGACGATTACGCCAACAAAATAAATGGAACACACTTTCGCTTCCTACTTCTTAAGAAAGACTTGGAATTTTGAAGGCCTCCCTGAAACAAACAGCAACGTGATCCTGATTCTTGGGCGCAATTTGCACAAAGTATACAAAATAAGTGCAAAATATAGAGATCGCGTCCGAAAGTGTTATTCCACAGGGGAGCTACTGATAGGCTTTCAACGCAATACATAGACCTATTTAAGGTCTACAATTAAATAACCCTCACGACCAAATTTTTTATGGCTACTGTTTTTACATCGAGCGCAAATCAAATGTAAACGACTCACTCGTGCAAACATCTTTACATAACACATAAAGCTATAAACATCCTGCAAATCTATTAATTGGGTTACGAAGCTTTCGACATGGTGAATAATTAAAGAAATAAAATTAAAATAATTTCCGCTTTCTGACAACACGAGTACATTTGCAACAACAAACCGCTGGCTTCTGTTCTACTGTTTGTTACTGAAAAACACTATGGTTTCTTATGAATTAGTATTAAAGCGCCTAATTAAAAACAGGGATTGACATGAGGTCTGTTGACCCTACTATCTGGATAATATTTATTACTTAAAAATAATTCAGATACACAAGTTATCAAGGGTTCAATTCATAGCAAAAAAAAGTTGCTGTTACAAACATCAGCTGTTTACAGCAATGATTGCTGTGCATTATTGTAAGCATCATAACACAAAAACACACACGTTCGAAAATAAAGTGTTTCTTAAATGTTAATGCAAAGCAGTGAGGAAGGTAGCTGCGGAGAGGAAGGGGGTGGTGCGACGCTCCAGGCGGCAGATTCCAAGGGGCAGCAAAATAAATTTTTTAAGTGAAAATTTTTGAATGTATGCGCTCAACACATTTTAAGCCATTCAGAAAAAAAAAGCAGGAGATTCACTTCTAATAACTGTCATTTTTTCAAAGACCAAAATTTCTGTTTGGGGATGGTCATTGTAATTACTCGCCCCGGGGGCCCACAAACCTAGCAACGTCACTGCAGGTACCAGAATATATAAACCGCCGTTCTTTAGACTACTACTGTCAGAATTTTATTCACTTCAGGGAAGAGAGCAAAGGTACTTCCAAGTCCTGTACATCAGCATATGAAAGCAGGGTGCCGAACAATCTTCAAGAATCAGAATCTGTAGCGTTCAGTGCACCTGAATAGTCTGGTCTCTCGCTCGTTCCAGGACGAAGAATGGTCCCGGCCTGCAATATAATATTCCAACACCACTTCTTGAATGTGCATGTTCAGAACACTGACAGAACGGCATAGTCCACGGGGAGAAAATCAGTAGTTTGGAAAATCGTCAGCACGAGGAAACTTCCGGAGAAGAAGGAGACACGAAAATGGATTAAGGAACGCAATGGTAACGAGTTACGTCTCAGGAGGCGGTACTGTGGCAGTTGCATGTAAATAGTGTGAAACAAGGAATAAGAACATGTAAAGGATAATGGGCAGAAATCAACGAAGGTAACGCCGGAAAAGTTACTAACTGCCGTTCAAGACTGACGATACCGATGATAGACAGAAGTCACGACCGTAATTATCACAATACAGGCAATTTAAGTACAACGTAACACTGGGGCGCAATTGTGCAACCATTGCTGCAGTGGAGATGTAATAAAGTATTACATACTCTGAGTGTGCGTGTGTGTGTACCCTTAGTTATCCAGCATGCAATGCGCATGCGCAATATTGTCATCTGTGGCCTTTTTGGCTCTACAGTATTTTTCCACATAATCTCATGAACGGCACGATTTTCTTAAAAGAAAAAGAAGTTGAACATAAAATGTGTGCTTTGATTTTCTCTACAGATTTTGTTTGAGACATTTCTCATGCTATAGAACGAGATATAATCAAAAATATGTATTGGTCTTAATGTACAGTACCGTGATTTCAATCACAGTTGAACTTTCTCGACAGACTTGCGAAAATATCAAATATAAGATTTAACGAAAATCAGTTCAGTGGGAGCCGAGTTGTTCCATGAGGACAGACGGTCGGACAGACAGACATGACGAAGCTAATAGCCGCTCTTCGCGACCTTACGAACGCGCCTACAAAGACACAAAGGGAAGACCAAAACCATGACGTTCGCGAGAAATGTCGATTTCTTTTTTAATTGTGTAAGTCGAACTGTAACTTGTACAGCTCGTTATAAGACGTAGCAAAGAAAACGAAGGTCAAGTAAAAATGCAGCTGTCCACATGCAGCGAATGGTAACTGATACAATTAAGTCATCTGAGGTAGAAAGTCAAAGTTGCTGGAGGTAGTTCCAGTAAGCATCGTACGTGACGTAATTACCACAGCGGATTAGACGGAATGTCGCACTGAACAATACAGATATGCAACATTTAAATTTACTTTTCTTCTTTCAAGGATATGCCGCTGTATAATTATCTAAGTACTCTAAATATACTACTAAATACAACATGACAGTCAATTAATTTCACTGCAAAACACTCGACACTTTCAGAATATACACTTCACTGTCAGGGGCTGCATATCACACAGCTACTGACGTAACAGAAAGGTAATGGTATACAACACTTAAGGTCTGAAATTGTTTAAAAAAGTAAAGCCGAATATAGTCCAAAAACATATAACATTGTATTAAAATGTTCTCGTTAAATCAGCCATGAAATGTCTGTCGATTATCGCGTACAATCACAGCTTAAGTCGAGCAACTACTAGCCTTCCTACATTCCCAGACGTCAGATCTTCCTAATAATATCTTATTATTCATTCATCAAAGGTTACAATTTGATAACAATGTACTATGAAATCCAGGCTACAATGTCAATTTTTACATACCATTAACACGCTCTTATCTACATCGCTCCATTACGTGAAGCCCTGATAATGAAATACAGGCACACGGAGCTGGATACAATATAAACGAAGAAAATGACTGTGTTGTATATGACGGTACATTTTGAGTTCTTCCACTGTGACAAATCTCCACTCAAACGCGCATCTTTGCCAGTGTACTCCTTGCCACAATTTGTTTTCGGGGCAGTGATTCAGCAGGGTTGGCCATTAGCCAGTCGTTCGTTTTGGTGCGCAGAACGTCCTGTATCAGTCGGAGCAGCGGGCGATAGACACACAAATAATTTATTCACGTTATCTCCACTGGCTAGAAACACAGCCGGTCAAAAAATTCCGTGCAAAAATTTCGTCACAAAATTTCACCTCTAGAGTATATCCTGAGGCAGTTAGATCTAATTATATAGATCCTGCCGATGGTATCGCACATTTAGAAACATTCAATTTTTTAACTCCGTCCATCGTCCAATCCAGTTCACATTTTCACACCCTGTTTCCTTAAGAATCATTTTTAAGCGCGTTCGCAAAATGGCGAAAAGCGACTCTTAGCTTCGTCATGTCTGTCCGTCCGCATGGAACAATTCGGCTCCCACTAAACCGTTTCATGAAATTTGACATTTGAGGATTTTTTGAAAATCTGTTAAAAAATTTAAATTTCATTACAATCTGACAAGAATAACGGTACTCTACACGAAGACCTATGTAAATTTATGATAATATTTCGATCAGTTCTTCTTAGAATGAGAAATATTTCAGACAAAATTTGTAGACAAAATCAAAGCACATATTTTAGGTTCAATATTTTTTTTAAGTCGTGCCTTTATGAGATAATGTGAAAAGATATGTTACAGCCAGACAGGCCACAGATAGCAATATAGCACGATGCGTGCTGGATACCTGAGGTTACAAACTAACTCTCAGAATATATGATACTAATTGTTTTTCCACGGCAACAGTGGTTACTCTAAGCACCTCACTGTTACGTTGTACGTACACTGCCTGTCTTGAAGTATTATCTTCCACCCTATGTCTAAGTCTTCCCGATTGGTCTGGCCTTTCACATCTTCCCCACACGTGCTACATGTCTCGCCCGTCTCATCCTCTACCATCGCCCTTCGCGCAAATGTCTGTAGCCAGAGACAGACAAGTTGCTGCACTCTTTTGCCACTTGCTCACATCTGGCGTTGCACGTGGTTTCGACTTTCTCAGAAAGGCGCTGTTTTATTGGCGGGTTTAGACGAGTAAAAACAGGCAGGCGCATGCATAAACCTCTGAAAAAGGATTCGTTTTTCTCAGTGGGAGACATGGCGTGTGGCACACGTGCTCCCCCGGACGGCATTAGTGTGTACCGGGCTCGTACTTAGCAACCAGAATAGCGCATTTCGATTACAGATCATTCCTGTTGTCCGCAAGACTACCAATTTAACATCCATGGAAGAATGAAAAGTTCACGTATCTGTAAACGCAGGTACTTCTCGCACGAAATTGTAGTACGCACGTGAACTACATGACTCCACTAATCTTCAGCCCCTGTCATCCGGTAACGGCCGGAAGGACAAAAATTAGTCAACCATGTCAATGGCATTTATTGCGAGCTTTTAACCGCAGAGCGCGCAATGGCCCTGCTAATGTTGCTGATTTTTATCTGGTGGACACACAGCATGCAGGCGCAGCCCTCACACTTCGCTAAAATTAACTCTTTAAAACCCAGTACAGTAGTAACTATACGCACGATCTTTTTAACATTTAAAAACACAGAATTTTTTCCTCACCAGTGTGTTAAGGCCTATGAGTTTCGTATGACTCTCACAAAACAGCAATTATTTCCCTAACCAAAATTAATCGGTTGGTCGTTGTAGCAGGGATGAGCTTTTATCACTTACATATTTCATGGGCGAATATTTCAGTAGCTCTTTTCACAATTAGAGTACCACATGTATAATTACGTTTAACGTCTATTTTCAGACATGCGCTTCTGAAATGTGACCCTCGTCTATTTTATCCTCCAGATGAAGGCAGATCGATTCTCACACCCGTACAAAACAAGAGGTATAATTATAGCCCAGTCTTTACATTTTCAAGCAAGAAAGAGGTAGACAAATGACACTGTACAGAATGATAACAAACATCGCCGGAATTCAGAGTCGCGTTTAATCAAACTTGCGTCACTACTAATCTGTGTTTCGTAACAGGATTTCCCTATCATCCATAGATGACCCACGCAGTCAAAGTTGTCCCTGTGCAGGTACAATTCCAGTCATTCTTAACCTCGACACAAGATAGAGGAAAGTTGTCGAGCTACACGACCTCTGGGAAAAAGCTGAAGAGGAAGCTCGGTGGGCCCACAGCCGGTATGGGCGCCTTCGAGTACTGAAAAATCTCTGGCCTCTGTCGGAAATCGAACCATGATTCCTCGGTCGTACATTCATTATATTAGTCAAAATACCGACAAATAAACCGAAATTGGATTCATGTTACGCCTATTACGCCCCCTAAATTTTCCGTAACTATGAAGTTACTCGTCTATGTAATATGTTTATATCATTCTTTTATTTAATTATAATTTAATTACCGATGTTATTAGTAATTCTAAATCATGCAGCGTCGACTAGTAGGTGATGAGTGAATAGTGAATTCACAAGGATGAAAAAAGGAAGCGACCGGTTCTAATAGTAGGTACTATCGCGGCAGCAGACTGGCGAAACTAAGGAAAACCACAAAACCCTTCAGTCAGGACAGTCGGTGACCCTGCTGAGACTCGAACCTGGCACCTACAGAATCCAAGTAAGAAGCATTGCCGCTTTAGGGAGTCCGTTTGGTGCCTCAGTTTCGTACGATATTATTTCGTCGAAATCTAGTCGATGTTGGAAATTTTGACAATGATGTCCCGTTTATCGAGAACGGAACATTTGCGTCAGGCTTCAGCTGTCTTTAATGCGTATCGCCTTATCTCTATTTGGAAGTTATTCTAGTATGCTAGGGCTTAACTCCGGCTTGGCGCCAGCCTGTTTCTGATTTACTTCAGGTTATTTTATTAACTTTAAAATACGCCCCTCGACCCCTAGGCAAGAATCCTTGTCATAGTGCTTGGTGGATAAAAACGCATCATTATTATGGCGGTTATGCTTCCCCATCCCCCCGCCCGCCGTTCATTTGTCCACGGTTCGCTGTACAATCTTAGCAACTGACATCTTTCATCAAACACTCCACAGTTCACCCAGGAACTCCATGGAGTAGTATCGCGCAAGAAATTGACATTCTCTGAACTGCTGTTGGTATCACACACCTCTTACGGAAACCTGAAAGTCCATTGCAATGTTCGCAGGAGCCCAGTAGTGGATTCTGTCATGAGCCAGACTAACCCTTTAAATGCCGAGTTTAATCCCATCTGTCCTTTCCTAGCATTATTCGGAGATCACCATATTTTCCACATTAGCAGTCCACACCTCCATGAAGATCAGTTTAATATCTGCTCTCCAGATACGCAAACGTACGTGTGTAGTACGTTACTTTTCTCCTGAATCATACCCTCGCTTTAAGTAAATCAATCCTTGTAAAGTTCTGGACAGGCCCTGAGGGTTTCAGGAGGGTGAGACTCCCACATTTCCAGACAATAGGCATACGAAGGTGTTAGAGTTTCCAGCCATACGCACGGGCCGCCTTTATCCCCCAGGAAATATTCCTGGTACCTATTTCCGTTACAGTCTGCGGCCGGAAGGATTATGTCAGTAAAAGATTCCAACATCATCACGAATCAAGCCCTCGACCTTCCAGCTTGTGGCGCAGTGCCTCGACCAACTGCACCACCGCGTGCTCCAGGCTTTCTTACACCGTATCTATCAACAGCTGATGTACTGTCCTACTGAACAGTCATCTTAGATTTTTTGCCGTTTGTCGTCGAATGTAAATGAGCCCTGTAGTTCATTCTATGTTACGATACAGACGTGCTGTCTGCAGTAGATATAGCGTCAAGAAATAGAATACTCATCACTTAATAATTTTGTGTGATCTGAGGTTCGGACCCCGGCGAGTGCTAACAATCTTGCAGTACATGTTGCAGTGTAGTTGAGTAAAGAGGTACAGACGTTTCAAAGGAACCTGCTGTCTCCATCTTGAGGGCAGATGATGAATGTTGGTATTTCCCTGCCTAACAACACCGACAGAATAACACAGGCATGCAGCGTCTTAACACCGAAGGACCGACAAAGGCCCAAAAAATAACATACAATAAGAAAAAATAACCTGTGGTAATCAGGGAAATTTAAGCAAATAACAACAGTAAAAGAATGCTAAAGTACGCAACAGGTGGATTGTTGTAACAACGTTACGTGTGACAAGCCGCTTAATAAATGACAGACTAGACTTATCTGCATAATTGCGACTAAGCTATGACATGACGGTCACACCAGAAAAGTTGTGTCACGATTTTGCAACAATTAATCCACTCCCGCACATGAAGTTCTGGTGGAGGAAGGGTTACAGCTTTATTTTAAAGTTTCGACATAGAATGATTTTTCACACATTTTTTACGCCTGTCTTACGGGTGGTTATACCACGACTATTTTTAAGCACACACACTAACTTCAGTTTTAGTTTTTAGATAACATTCCGTAGGAATAACTGCGAAAATGCACTGGCAATAATAATGCCCACAAGCCTGAAGACGAAACGTCAGGGTCCAAACGCACAGCATGTAACATGATTCCGATACTTAATACAGTTTTATCTTGGAGTGAAGCGTACAGAATAGGGTAATTATTTTACGTGACAGCTCTCGGTTGTCACCTCCTGTCTGTTCGTTTGTCGTATATACACAGCAACTCACCCGACAGCCCACGCGCGCGGCGGAGTAGCGGCGCTAAGTGACAAACGATAGTTGCTACGTAAAATGAGGGTCACATTACAGAAATTGATTTGAAAACAAGGTACTTAGGAACACCATTGATCAGAAATGCCAACCTCCACAGGGGCCTTCAACTGTAGATGGTTACGAATGAAATTAAAAATTTCGCTAAGAAGCATGAAGAAAGGCTTCTCCACCACATCATTGTCGAAGTTATCCAGCTGCTTGACAACAGTGGACTAGTGCGAAGACTTAAAAAAAAGAGAAAAAACTTTTGAGCTGATGTAGCGATCATTGAAAGCAAAGCACAGTGAAGTGTACCATAAACACTATTAGTGTGTGATGAAAAAGGGCACATTGTTAGTGCAGTAATCACTGCCAACAAAGGAAGAGACAATGCGTAAGCACAACAAAACTAAACAGGTAGAACCTCTGGGCGACACTCGAAGTTAATATTCATTTAGCAACTTAAGTCAGAGGACAATAGCTTGTTAGTCTTAAGACTAGATGTTATTGTAATTATGCGCCGATATGTCGTTTAATAACACTAAAAATTACAGAAACAGGTATGTTCGGCTAACAACATAACTTGCACTGCCGAAGTGTGTGTTCCGGGTTGGCAGTGAATACGCCCTTTCCCGTCTACCTTACGTGGTGAGTTCACCGATCCTCATTTTTCTGCGTTTACAGTGCAGACTGTGTGCGTTTCTGTTGGTGTTGTTGACAGCAGATCCTCAGTCGCGGAGCTGCACATGTTCGCTGTGTTTACGCCACAAGTGGCTCGCGACACATGGCAAGCTTACTTGTTCACAGTCGCACACCATTTCTATTATTAGTTCCACAAAACAACTTGATCAACCACTAGCTGGTGCAGAGAGCATAACATTTAGAATGTGTGGGTCCATGATACACTCAGTGTTCTCTGAATGAGACCCCCCCACTACATTTTGTTGTTAATAAAGGGACGAATTATTGACTGAAACTTTATAAAATGGATCAAGTTGTAAGTCTACTGTCTAGATCAGAAGGGATCCGCGACCAGTTCACAGAAGATCCGTGGACAAGTTTCTGTAATGGCTACTTTGCAATTTACATATTTTTGAACTAAAGGAATAATGTTTTGTTACAAATAATCGCGGAACGTGTTTAGTTGACGATATGTTTATTTCGTATGACCGTCAGAATATGTAATTAAGAAATCCCCTGTACCCACGTAGCCAGCGACAATCAGGAATTAGGGTCAAATCGTGCAATGCATTGTTACATGCGCTACTGGTGCGTATTAGTATCTGTCTATAATCAGTTCTGAGATATAATTTTTTTAATTAATGATACTTCCGGACACTCTATATTTACTTGAGCAAAAATGTGAGGATCCGTGGTTATTTTTCGAAGCCAAATGGGATCCGAGCCCCCCTCCCCAGCCACTTGCACTTCCCAGCAGGGAGAAACGAAAACCAGGCAAAATCACAACATTTCACTCAAACGCATACGTTACTGTTTTCTGAATGCAAAAGTTTCAAAATTCATAATGTCGTACTAAAAGAATATATAGCAGACGACGAACGCAAATTTTAAAGTACCTGCACTATCAGCCTATTAAATAATACAAGATACCATTAACACTCTTAAACCTTAAATTCAAGCAAACAGTATTTAAAATTTTAGGTCCCATCTCAAAGGAAAGATTCGGCAGAATCTTTACTGCATTATAAGAGCAACCTGTTAATAATGCCCAGCGAACACTGTACACAAAATTCAGAATCTCATCATGTAAAAGCACGTGGTATATAAAGTAGTTACTGTGCTCTAAATGTTTAAAGGTGTAAAACTTTTTCTGAAACATTTTCCTACAAGTCGTTAAATCATTCAATGG
>Ga0209755_10006966_pt1 | contig 12349 bp, 14 predicted proteins | sample TergutCo191P1_FD_187301 | JGI IMG/M metagenome (GOLD analysis project Ga0209755, IMG submission 187301) | Cornitermes sp. P1 segment gut microbial communities from Petit-Saut dam, French Guiana - Co191P1 (SPAdes) (version 2) | ecosystem: Host-associated > Arthropoda: Insects > Digestive system... | reverse complement strand
TGGGGGTACTGGGGGTACTGGTGTTGATGATGAGGGAGATTCGAGCACGGAAACCGAGACGGGAGATGGCGATAGCGCCCTTGAGAAGGAGTTCGATGTTTCACTGACATCCGACGAAGAAGGGAACATTTTCTTGGATTATCTCGAACCGGGAACCTATTCCATAATTGAAACTCAAGCACCTCAAGGATACAGTTTGCCCCTAGACGCAGAGCCGATTTTCTTTACGGTGAATGAGCAGGGCTTAATAGAAGGAGAGGCGGCTTTCACCGTTTCAATCCCGAATAGCCCTATAAAACCGCTGATAACAACACCAGAACCGAAAAAGAGTATTCCCAAATCAGGAGATTTATTCGGCGTGCTATTTGCTTGTTCCGCAATTCTTGGCGCTTGCGGTTTGACAGGAGGAGGTTTCATTTGCAGAAAACTCCTCCAAAATCGAAAAGGGAAACTGCTTTGAGAAGCAGTTCCCTGTCATCCTGAACGTGCATGTCATCCTGAGGTGGTACCCTCATGCCATCCTGAGGTGTAGCCATCTGTCATCCTGAGGCGGTACCCTTGTCGTCCTGAGGCGGTACCCCTGTCGTCCTGAGGCGTAGCCGAAGGATCCATGCTTCGCTCCGCTCAGCATGACAGGGGGATACTCAGAATGGCAGAGGCGGTAATGTGCTATTAAGTTATTCTGCAGCAACGAAAGTATCTTTGTCGGGCGCAAATGATTGCATTGCTTGGATGGTGCGCTGGAAGAGTTCATCCAGTTCCCATCCGAGCATTTCTGCACCGTTGCGAATAAATTCACGGGAACAGCCTGCCGCGAAACGCTTGTCTTTGAACTTTTTCTTCAGGGACGAAAGGGGGAAATCCATAACGCTTCCTGAAGGACGCATTTTGATTGCAGCTCCAATGAGTCCCGAAAGTTCATCAACGGCAGATAGCACCTTTTCCATTTGGTGTTCTGGCGGTGGGCATGCGTCGTTTATATCATTATTGTGAGACTGAACAGCGCGAATCAGTTCAGCGCTCCCGCCCGCTTCCTTGATCATCTCTCCCCCTTTAATAGTATGATCTTCGGCGGTTGGATATTCTTCCCAATCTACATCGTGTAGCAATCCGACTATTCCCCAAAAGTCTACATTTTCTGAATCAAATTCTGCAGCGAAATAGCGCATGATGCCTTCCACTGTTTCACCGTGTTCAATATGAAAGGGGTCTTTGTTGTGCTTATGCAAAAGCTCCATTGCCGCTTCTCGAGTCAAGCCGCTTTCTCGTTTGGTCATTTTGGTGCCTCCATCCAAATCTGTACTACTATCGGAATGTTTCACGTGAAACACTCGTTCTTTTTTCGCTGATAATTCCTGCAAATTTTAAAAAGTGATGCCAATTGCAGAAAACAGCAAGCCCCACAGAACGCCTATTCCGTAGAGCCCTGCCATAATAGCAATATTTTCGCGCAAACGGCGATTGGTGCGGAATAAAACGAGGAAACCTACACCCGCAGACACCAAAAGTCCTGCCATCATAGCGCCTGCGCCCAAAGCACCTTCAATATAGAGTTGCGCAATCACCACGCTGGCGGCACAATTCGGAATAAGTCCGACAAGAGCTGAAACAAACACGGAAAGTTCTGGATTGTTGAGCATGAAGCTGGTGAGCACATCTTCCCCCAGCAGGCTAATCACCGTATTGAGAAAAAGACTTACGAGGAAAATAAAAAGCGTTACTTGAAGCGTGTGCTTGATAGCACCTTTCAAAATTCCGCCTTTTCCTTCGTGGCAGTCACATTTATCCTGTTCGCAGAGCCTATGAATCTGATGACCGTCAGATTCTTGAGTTTGGAGTTCTTTGCGGCGGGCAAGTCTTAGCGCAGCATCAACGAGAAAACCCATCACCATCCCAATGAGGACTTTCACGCCAAGAATTTTGAGAATAATAGCGACATCAACCTGTTCAGCAATGAAAATCGGAAGCATTTCATCTGATGTTGAAAGAAAGACGGCGAACAGCGTTCCCAGCGTAATCACGCGCCCGGCGTAAAGCGTCGTTGCGGCAGCCGAGAAACCGCACTGCGGGAAAACTCCCAAAAGTGCCCCTATAGCAGGACCCGCCTTTCCCGCTTTCCCGATTGCTTCTTTCGCCTTTTCCCCTGCCTTGTGCTCAAGGGTCTCCATCGCAAGGTAGGTTAGAAAGAGGAACGGCAGCAGTTTGAGCGTGTCAAAAGTGGTATCGAGCAATATGTCGAAGACGACGTCCATGAAGGTATTTTATCATGGGTGAAAAAGTGCTGCCGAACGTGATTTGTTTTTAGCGGCAGAGCTGCCAAAAGGCGACTGCGGAAGCAGCGGCAACGTTGAGGGAATCGACCCCTTGTCTCATGTGAATACAAACTTCAAAATCGCAACCCTGAATGGTGCGGGAACTGAGCCCATCCCCTTCCGTTCCGAAAATCAACGCGAGCCTTTCACAAGCCGCGAGCTGGGGGTCGTCTAAAGAAATCGCCTTTTCAGACAGAGCGAAAGCCGCTGTTTTTACCCCCAGATTATGAAGTTTTGAAAGCCCCGTTTCAGACCAATCGGCAACATCTTCGCCAATACGCGTCCAAGGAACTTGAAAAACGGTGCCCATGGAAACGCGCACTGCCCGCCGATACAGCGGATCGCAGCAGGTTGGAGTAACCAAAACTGCGTCAACATTCAATGCAGCTGCGGATCGAAATATGGCACCCACATTCGTGTGATCGACGATTCCTTCCAAAACCGCAATTCGCTTGGAATTGTCCACGAGTTCTTCAACTGAAGAAAGCTCTGGCCTTTTGAAGGCTGCTATTACGCCTCGAGTTAATTCAAACCCAGTGAGCTGCTCAATTTCCGCAGAGGGCAAAATGAAGAGAGGGATTTCGGGGTTTAGTTGGGAAACGCGGGCGAAAAGATTGTGTGAACGCGTGAAAAGCCTTTCGTCCATGAGCATCGATTCCAAAATATAACCCGCATCAAGAGCACGGGTGATAACTTTGTCAGATTCTGCGATGAAAATTCCTTTTTCAGGCTCAAGACGATTGCGTAATTGCGCTTCCGTTAGGCGTGCGAAAACATCCAGACGGGAATCCCCCAGTTTATCTATGCGTTCTATGGGCATATTTCCCCTTTGCTACTAACTTCTTCCGCCATTATATTTCACATTCCGGAATGTGGCGTTTACTAATTTGCAGGCTCTGAATCTCACATTCTAGAATATGAAAACATCTTCCTCTCGCATTACATATCCCTGAATGTAAGATGAAGGGTGAGTTTTCTGTTCACATTCTGGAATATGGGTTTTTGAATTTCACATTCAAGAATATGAAATTATCTTCCTCCTATATTCCCCAACATGAGATGTGAAGGGTGATGTTTATTTTCAAATTCTAGAATTTGAAAATGGGAGCAGGAGTGACGGTGGAAGTGAGAGCGGGAGAAGGAGTGTGATTCAAGAATGTGAACTTGAAGAATTTCAGATTATGGAATATGAAAATAGATGCCAGCTGAGCAGCAGATTCGCTGGGTTGGAAAGAGTCAACGAGAAGCGTTTGTTAGAAAATTCACGGGTTTGGAAAGAGTCAGCGAGAAGCGTTCAGGTGCCTAAAATGAGCGTGCTGCATGGCCGAGCGTGCTTCGCACGTGAGGGAAAATGCAGAAACGCTCAGGTTAGGTACCTGAGCGTTTCGTAGTGTCGAGACGTTACGCAGGCTGTCAAGCCAGCGTAACCAAGCTGTCAAACCACGAGGCTTGTTGAGATGCAACAGATTGGTGATTTGTTTCAGGCGATGCGTACTTTGTACGTGAGCCTGGAACAACTCGCCAAGATGTGTGTCTCAGCAAGCCGAGTTACATCATGCCCATGCCACCGGCTGCCCCAGCAAGCGCTGACAAGTCTGGACCATCTTTCGGAATTTCAGTTACCGTTGCTTCGGTAATCAGGATAAGCGACGCAACACTAGCCGCAGACTGCAGCGCGGTACGAGTAACTTTTACGGGGTCATTCACGCCCATTTTTACCATGTCACCATATTCGCCCGTTGCAGAATTGAGACCTTCGCCCTTCTTCATGCCCTTAACCTTTTCAACCACAACACTGCCTTCAAAGCCAGCGTTTTGCGCAATAACGCGCATGGGAATTTCGAGAGACTTGCGAATAATGTCAACGCCAACCTGTTCGTCTTTGGTAGCAACGTTTACCTTTTCAAGGATAGGAATTGCGTTTACGAAAGCAACGCCGCCACCAGCAACGATGCCTTCTTCAACGGCGGCACGAGTTGCCTGGAGCGCATCTTCAATACGGCTCTTCTTTTCCTTCAGCTCTGATTCAGTAGCAGCACCAACCTTCAGCACCGCAACGCCTCCAGAAAGTTTAGCCAAACGCTCTTGAAGTTTTTCACGATCGAAATCAGAATCAGTATTGTCAATTTCATTCTTGATCATAGCAACACGGTCTTCAATGGCCTTTTTGTCGCCCGAACCATCAACGATAAGCGAGGAATCTTTGGTAACCTTAACCGTTTTCGCGTGACCCAGCATATCAATTGTGGCATCTGCCATAGTCATACCGAAGTCTTTATCGATAACCTGCGCACCGGTTACCACCGCGATGTCTTCCAGAATACGCTTACGACGATCCCCAAACCCGGGAGCCTTAATGGCTACGCAGTTAAAGGTACCCCGCAGTTTGTTCAGAAGAATGGTTGCAAGCGCTTCACCTTCTATGTCTTCAGCAACCAAAAGCAAGGGGCGTCCAGATTTCATAATCTCTTCAAGAAGCGTAACAAAATCTTGAATGTTGGAAACTTTTTGGTCGGTGAGCAGGATGTAAGGGTCTTTCAGCACTGCTTCCATACGCTCCATATCGGTTGCCATATACATAGAAACGTAACCGCGGTCGTACTGCATGCCTTCTACAATTTCAATTTCAAGACCAAAGGTCTGGCTTTCTTCAACCGAAATAGCACCTTCGTTTCCAACAGCATCCATCGCATCGGCAATTCGTTCGCCAATTTCAGTGTCGCCTGCAGAAATGGTACCAACCGTTGCAATTTGCTCTTTGCTCGAAACGCTAATGGCGTTCATTTTGATCTCTTCAACAATAGCATCCGTAGCCTGCTGAATACCGCGGCGAATACCCAAGGCATCAGCACCAGCTGCCACATTGCGCAACCCTTCAGTAACAATTGCGTCTGCCAACAGCGTCGCGGTAGTTGTCCCATCGCCTGCCACATCATTGGTCTTTACCGCAACTTCACGCACCAGCTGCGCGCCCATGTTTTCAATAGAATCTTCCAGTTCAATTTCGCGCGCAACCGTCACGCCATCGTTGGTAATAACAGGAGCACCATAGCTTTTTTCCAAAGCAACGTAGCGCCCCTTTGGCCCAAGAGTCACCTTTACCGCATCGGAAAGTTTCTTTACGCCAGCAGCAAGAGAGCTGCGGGCTTCTATGTCAAACTTAATATCTTTTGCCATGATTCAAGCCTTTCTTTCGTAAGTCTTCGTAAATAATCGTTAGTCAACAGAAATTATGCGATTACTGCATAAAGGTCATCAGCACGCAGAATCAAAACGTCTTCGCCTTCAGCGGTTATTTCGGTTCCGCCATACTTGCTATAAATTACCTTATCGCCCACCTTTACTGGCATGGGGAGATACTTTCCATCCTTGTCAAGCTTGCCTTCTCCAACAGCCAATACAACGCCCGTTTGAGGCTTTTCCTTCGATTCCGACGCCAAATACAAACCGGATGCCGTCGTGGTTTCCGCTGCATCCTGTTTAACAATTACGCGGTCGCCTAGTGGTTTCAAATTCATAGTCGTGCCTTCCTTTCCTATTTTTGAGCGCCCTCTATAATAAGAGCTACTATGTAGCTTGCTAAATTGCTAGCACTCATTTCCTGCGAGTGCTAAACAGCCCTGCAAATGATAGCATCATCACTACGGGTTGCAAGCAAAAATCCTCAGTATGCACAATAAGTTCAGTGGGTTTTGGGCGGAAACACCGTGCGCCGCCCGCTTCATAGGGCAGCAACATTATCCTACCTGGTAAAATGGCTAATGAATTATGTTTTGCGGAAAGGGGGGTGCGAAACGCCTTTTGAAAGCGTTCCTCTTCACCAGAGTGAAGACATGGTCAACCAGTGCCTTATCGAACCCACTCGCCACGATTTCTTCGGCGGTTTTATCCTCTTCAGCAAGAAGCATCAGAATTCGATCAAGCTCTTCGTAGGTCACCCCTAAACATTTTTCATCTTCTTGATCAGGGGAAAGTTCTGCACTGGGCGCTTTTTCCAAAATGTTGCGGGGAATGGGTGCGCCGGTTCCCTCTGCTTCACCCTGAGCGTTGCGCCACCTTGAAAGCTCGAAAACTTCCGTCTTATAAAGCCCGCCGATAGGCCCATAAGCTCCGGCCATGTCTCCGTGTAAAGTAGCATAACCCACCAGCGCTTCACTTTTGTTGCCCGTATTTACCAGCATCCAGTTATGAGCGTTCGACAAAGCCATCAGACACACCATGCGGCAGCGAGCCTGCGTGTTTTCGGAAGCAGAACCCTTCAGGGGAGCTAGCCCAGCATCAAAAAAAGCGCTGTTGAAAGCTTCAAAAGGTTTCACGATGGAAATGGTGGAATCAGCAATATTGAGGTTTTCAGCCAGCGTCCGAGCGTCCGTAACCGAATGGCTGCTGGAATAGGGTCCGGGAAGTAAAACACCGTGGACATTATCTGCCCCGAAAGCGTCGACACTCATGGTTGCGACCAGCGCCGAGTCGATGCCACCAGAAAGCCCAATAACCGCTTGGCTAAAACCGGCCTGTTGCGCGAATTCCTTCAAGCCCTTAACGCACAGCGCATATTTTTCTGCCGCAGTCATTTCTACTCCTCTAATAGGTAAAACCTGATCGCTTTATAGATTGTCACGTGGATCCTTCATTTCGCTCACTACGTTCGCTTCATTCAGGATGACAAATCTACTCCTCGTAATGGCGCAGTTCCTGCCATTCAGGATGACAAATCTACTCCTCGTAATGGCGCAGTTCCTGTCATTCAGGATGACAAAGGGGCTTGGATCCTTCGGCTACGCCTCAGGATGACATACTCGTTCCCCTATCATCCTGGGGTACCCTTGTCATCCTGGGGTACCCCTTGTCATCCTGGGGTACCCCTTGTCATCCTGGGGTACCCTTGTCATCCTGGGGTACCCTTGTCATCCTGAGCGCAGCGAAGGATCCATAGACCACTTTTACTACACTTGGAGGGCACGAATTTTTGCTGCCAACCAATCTGCCCATTCTTCGACCCCTTCACCTTTCGTAGCAGAGAGGGGGAAAATGGGCGCATTCGGATTCAGCCTTTTCACCGAAGTCACAAAAGCATCGTTGTCGAAATTAAACACAGGCATGGTGTCTACTTTGTTCAAAATGACCGCTTCGGCCACTTGAAAAACCCCTGGGTACTTCAGTGGTTTGTCGTCTCCTTCGGGGACACTCAGAATCATAACTTTTGCGTGCTCTCCTAAGTCAAAATCTGTCGGACAAACCAAATTTCCCACATTTTCAATAATGATAAGGTCGAGCCGTTCCAGGTCGAGCACGTCTACTGCCCGACGAATCATATCGCTTTCCAGATGACAAGCACCGCCCGTATTAATCTGCACCGCTGCAATGCCTTGTGCCTTGATTTTTTCCGCATCAACGCTTGAAGCAATATCGCCCTCAATCACAGCGATGTTAAATTCGTCACGCAAAGCATCAATAGTCGCAAGAATCGTCGAAGTTTTACCTGATCCAGGGCTTGCAAGTATATCCAGTACGAAAACATTATGTTTCGCGAAAAGTTCGCGGTTTGACTCAGCTAGTTTTTCGTTTTTGTCAAGAATTGGTTGCTTCAAATCTATATGAGCCATGAACTGCTCCTTTTATTCTTTGTTGATGCTACCATCTGGGGTTTTAGCAGCATTCGAGACAGTACTGCTTTTTTCAGCGTCTGCCTCTTCTTCATCAGGAATGTCAACCTCAATAGAATCAATTTGCATTTCGCGTCCCGCAATGAGCTCGCTGGCAAAACTGCCGCATTCAGGACAAGTTCGATGAAACCGATCGTGTTCATATTCGGCCAAGCATTCCAAGCACTTGCTTTTTGGCTGAACGGTTACGATTTCCAGTTCCGCGCCTTCAGAAATCGTATTGGCAGATAAAGCCTCGAAGGCAAACTGAAGGGCATCTTCAACCACTTCAGTCATAACTCCGATTTTCAGGCGAATTTTGAAAACCTTATCGGCGCCCACGTCACGCGCGGTAGCACCAACCGCTTCCATGACTCCGGTCATAATGCCTAGTTCGTGCACAATAGCACCTGTTCCTTAGCTTTTAAGCGCTTTCCGCGCAGCTTTTTCTTCGGCTTTTTCCGCAGCCTTCTTGGCAGCTTTTTCTTCCGCCCATTCTTTATCCTGAGCTTCTTCTTCTGCTTGACGCGCCTCATACTCAGCAGTTTGCTGCTTAATGCGCTTGCCTAACGCAAAGCGAGCAACGAGCAAACTTGCCTCGTAAAGGCCAATCATTGCAGCGAGCATGAGAATCATCGTCACCGGTGAAGCATCGGGCGTAACCACTGCAGAAATTACCATAAGCACGATATAGACCGTTCGCCAGCTAGAACGCAGTCTTTTGTAAGGCATAACGTCAAATATTACCAGGTAAAAGATGATAAGCGGCAATTGAAACGCAAAGCCGAAACCAATTTCGAACTTGATAATTAAGTCAATCCATTGCTTGGCTTCAGGCAAAACCACCGTAAAACCAGCTGCCTGTTCTGTGAGCCACTGGAAAGCTGGATTCAAAATGATGAGATAACAAAACACCGTGCCAAAAATAAACAATGCCACTCCTGCAGCAAAAGTGGGAATAAACCACTTGCGTTCGTTTGGCTTCAATGCTGGCAAGAAAAACGCTAGTATTTGCCAAAGAATTACCGGCATGCAGGCAACGAGCGAAGCCCAAAAAGAAATGAAGAACCTCAGCGAAAACGCATCGAAGGCTCCGAGCACAATCCATTCAGGGGTTACACCGTCTTCTGCCATAGGCATAAATTCTGCAACAGGCAAAACAAGGAACTTCCCGATGGTAGGCGAGGCTAAATAGAAAACCACCACCGCAACGACCAAGCACGCCATAATGCGCACCACGCGCATACGCAGTTCGCCAAGGTGATCGAAAAGGGGCATACGAGCAGGACCGATAGGCATACTATTCCCCCTTCTCTTCAGTTACTTTTTTGGCAGCAGAATTTATGCTTGAAGCAGCAGCTGTGTTTTCAGTAGCATCTTTTGCTTCCGAAATGCTTGCGGGCTTGCCAATTTCAGCTGGTTTTGGTGTTGAAGCACGCTTGTTGCCATAAAGCTCTTCAGCCGTTGGCTTTGGCTTGCTGGAAACAGCTTGCTGAGAGGCAGGTTTCGCCGAACTTTCCTTTGCAGCAGCATCTTTAGTGGTATCTTTTGTGGTGTCTGAAGCAACTTTTGCGGCTGCTGCTGCGGGAGCGACATGCTTTTGGTAGGCAGCTTTTCTTTCTTCGGTAGCCTTCTTAGCTGCACGTTCTTTGTCGTATTTCGCTTTTCGCTCAGAAAAGCTCTCAGTTTTTTCTTCAGGCTTGTTTCCGCTTGCCACCTTAGCAAGCGCATCAAGGGGATTTTTGAAAGGCTCATCTGAAGTGGGATCATACACTTCCGTTTTGATTACCTTAGTCATCTCTTCCTGCGCGTTTTTGAATTTACTCAGCGCCTGAGCAACTGTTTTCGCAATGGCAGGCAACTTGTCGGGCCCAAAAATAAGGAACCCGAAAAGCAGGATGAGAAAAAGTTCCATTCCACCAATACCAAACAAAGAATTACCTCTTACGTATTCATTCCCACGAAGGCGAAAAGCCCATCGTGCCGACCGTCTTTAACCGAAACATCTTAGCACAACCACGTATGTGGCGCGATCAAGATTCTATGAAGAAGTAAGGTTTTTGGTTGCGAAAGCACACGAAACCAGTCAGTTCGCCACGTGGGTACTTCGACTTCGTGGAGCTTTGCGCCACTTCGCTCAGGATGACATGCTCGCTTACGAGGTCATGACAGCAATAGCCATCGTGGGAATCGCCAGCGCCACAACGAGTATCACGCATACCACAATCGTCACAATTCTGCGCACTTTCGTCGATTTTTCTCTTGCAACTTCTGCACGTTCTTCACGTTCTTGCGCCGCCTTTATCCGCTCAGTCTTTTGCTTCGCGGTCAATTTTTGTTGTTTTGCCACCGCTCAATCCACCTATTTTCTAATCTTATCCCGAATATCAATAACGCGAGAGAGGATCTTTACTGAATCGATCTCCATCCCCCACTTGTGATTTTCATAAAGCACTTTTCCGTTTACCATGGTCATGACAACATCAGCGCCTGAACAGGTGTTTACCACCGCAGAAACCGGATCGGTCATAGGCATTTGATGGGAACCGGAAAGATCCAGCGCAATAATATCGGCGTATTTACCAATTTCAAGCGACCCAATTTTTTCGTCGAGGCGCAATGCCCGAGCGCCATTAATGGTCGCCATCTTCAGCATCGTTTCGCAATCCAAGAATTCCTTCACGTTCACTGCACGCTGCACCAACAAGCCCACACGAGCTTCCAGCAAAACATCTATCGAGTCAGACGCAACCGGCGAATCGGTTCCTAATCCAACACGCAGCCCTGCACGCAAAAAATCGTTCAGGGGCGCAACCCCCATTCCCAACTGGGCATTACAACGCGGGCAGGTTGCAACCGCCACATCGTATTCTTTCATTTTCTCGATGTCTTCATCATCGACATGAACGCAGTGAATCGCCAAAACGTTGTCTGATTCGAAGGCCCCCCAGTTCAGCGCATAGCGAATAGGCGTTGTCCCTGTGGGCAGCCACGGCGGAACTTCCACAAAACCGCGCTTCGTATCCATCCGGTGAATCGAAAGCGCCGAAGAACCATATTTTATGAAGTTGTATTCTTCAATACTGCCTGCTAAATGAAGAGCAACCGGAAGATTGTTGTTGCGCACAGCAAATTCGCTCACCCGCTGAAACATGGCAGGATGGCAAGAATACAGCGCCGTGGGAGCAATACCAATTGTAGTAATTTCAGGATCGGTGGTTTCTTGCCAGCGGGCAATATCTGCCGCCGCCTGCTTCATGGCGTGATTCACGCGACGTTTGTCCATGGCGCCCACTTCACGATACAAAACGCTGCGAATTCCTAAAGTTTGCGTGGCATTACAAACCGCCTCTGTGGTGGTAATATCAGCGATGGTGGTGATGCCAGCCGAAAGCGACTCAAGCCCACCAATAATGGCAGAATCATACCAATCATCAGGCTCAATCTTCGCGCTCGCTTCCAAAAGCTGCATGAGCCAAGTTGAATAAGGCACGTCATGCACCATGCCGCGCATAACCGTTGTTTCCATATGGGTATGAAGATTCACCAAGCCGGGCATCAGCGCCGCCAACCCGAAATCTTTTATTTCTTCATGGGGATAGCGAAGTTTCAGCATGCTGAATTCACCAATATCGGAAATTTTTCCCTCGCGAACGAGAATAGCACCATCCGAAATAGGCTCCGACGTGATCGGCAAAACATGTTGAGCGCGCAGTAACATAGGCAGTCTCCTCGCTGTCGCAAAATCTAGTTTCACATCATACCATTTTCGGCATTTCACACCCGTCGAAGCGGCCAGGAATCGGTACAAGGAACAAGAAAGAAACAAGAAAAATGCTCGAGCGTCCACAAGGTGATCACAGGGCAGGCTCTTGTGGCCCACCTGAATGATTGCAGGTCACGGCATCAAACAGCGCACAAACACACAAACCGCGGCGAAGGCAACTACCAGAAACGAACACCAAGAATATACGTGCTATACTTTTCCGACTTAGCGCAAACGGGAAAACTAACGGAGAAAAAGTGAGCCCAAACACTCAAAACAAAGAAGCTTCGGAACAAACGGCGACGGTTTCAACAGAGAAGATTTACGAAATCTTCCCAGCCATCGCAAAGAAGTACGAGCTTTTCAACGCAGTTTCCAGTATGGGTTTCTACAAAAGCTGGCTGAAAAAAATAATTCGGCTGTGCCCCCTTACGGCGCAGAGCGAAATGCTTGACGTTGCCGGCGGAACGGGAGAGGTGAGCTTTACTGCTTGTCGCCTGAAGCCGCCTGCCCACATCCAACTGACCGATTTGGTGCCTGAAATGCTGGAAGTAGCAAAGCTGCACGTTGAACAGGGCAAAGCGTGCGGGGTTCCTATTGATTTCGATGTGGTAGACGCGCAAAAC
>Ga0209755_10006965_pt1 | contig 12351 bp, 9 predicted proteins | sample TergutCo191P1_FD_187301 | JGI IMG/M metagenome (GOLD analysis project Ga0209755, IMG submission 187301) | Cornitermes sp. P1 segment gut microbial communities from Petit-Saut dam, French Guiana - Co191P1 (SPAdes) (version 2) | ecosystem: Host-associated > Arthropoda: Insects > Digestive system >... | reverse complement strand
GAAACGTAAAAAAGGAAATAAAATCGCAAAATACTACCCATGAATGGGTGGCCAAGAATGCAGGCATCAGTTTTAATACGTTTCAGGGGTGGATTTCCAAGGGTCTCTTCCCACGGCTGAACGAGGCGATCCGCATAGCCACCTCACTAAACACTTCCGTTGAATACCTTGCCAGCGGTTCGGTTCGGGACAACAACAAATCCATAGACACTATCTGCCAACATCTGCCCCAAATCCAGGAATGCTTGGATCTTATAAAACGGGCGGCCAAGGAACTTCGGTAATCGCTTGACGACACAACATACAAGGTGTATACCAAGACACGGATGGGCAGTCAGCCGTATTCGTAAAAGGCGGGTTTAAAATGAAGACGACCGTTCCCTGCAAAATCACGCATTCCCAAGAGGACAATTGCTGGTATGTCGAGGTCCCCAGTTTCTATGACGGCATTATGACCGACGGGACAACCCTGGAACACGCCAGGGAAATGGCATCCGAGGCGGTTTCCGGGATTATCGAAACCTGTCTTGAACAGGGCATTCCCTTCTCCATCCCGCCCATGTGCGACGAGCCTGATTTTTACGCTACATGCCCATAAGGAAACCGAAGATCAGCTCCGTCGCCTCCGGCAGTCCCTCGTGGCCATGGTTGGGGTAGATCTCGCAGGATTTCGTCGCCGTTATCCTGTTGTACGCCGCGAACTGGGTGGAAGGGGGGCAGACGCTGTCCATCAGGGTGATGAACATGTAGGTTTCGCCCTTTATCCTGGAGGCCAGGTTGGCCACGTCTATATACCCAAGCGTCTCGAACATCGCATCCATGCGCTGCTGGCGAGGGTCGGTGTTGCGGATGTAATAGGACAGCTCCTCGTAGGCGTCCTTTAGCAGATCCATCTCCCAGGTTCGCCTGTAATCGGACAGGAAGGGGTAGACCGGGGCGTTTCTTTTGACACGAGGTTCCAGGGCGGCACAGGCCAGGGTTAGCGCCCCGCCTTGGGACCATCCCGTGGCCCCGACCCTGTTTTCGTCAACGAAATCCATGCCCATCAAAATCCTGGCGACCTGGGCGGTGTCCAGAAAGACGTTGCGAAAGAACAGCTTGTCGGGATCGTTCCCCCCAAGCCCGCGGATAATGTGCCCACGCAGCGTGTTTCCCGAAACGGAAAGGTTGTCCTGGGACTGCCCCATCTGACCCCGGACATCCATCGCAAGAACCGCGTAACCGGCGTAAGCGTAGGGCAGCTTGTCCACCCATCCGCCAGAGTTTGTCGAATACCCGTGGAACATGGCTATGGCGGGGATTTTTCCGGTTACGTCCTTGGGCCGCAGGAACTTACAACACACCCGCGCACCGCCGACCCCGGTAAAGTACAGGTAATGGCACAGAACCCCGGGGGCGGAAAATTCCGCAGACTCCAAGGTGTAGCCGGTTCCTGCGCCGTCCAGTTCGCACAGGGCCCTTTCCCAGTAGTCGTCAAAATCCTTTGGTCGCGGGCTGGAACCCTGATATGTTTGGAGTTCCTTCAGCGGAAAATCAAGCGCTGGCATGGCGATTCCTCCCTAGCCCAGCAATTTTTTTATGGCCACCTCCATGGCTTCCGGCTTTTCGGTCGGCCCGTAACGCCCTACGACGTTTCCGTCCCGGTCGATTAGGAATTTGGTGAAATTCCATTTTATGTTCTTCGAGCCCAGAAAACCCCTTCGCCGACTTTTCAAAAAACCATACAAGGGACTTTCGTTTTTGCCGTTTACCTCGACCTTTTCAAAACGCGGAAACATGGTGCCGAAATTCACGGCGCAGAAATTGTCAATCTCGTTCGCCGTTCCGGGTGCCTGATGCGCGAATTGGTTGCAGGGGAAATCCAGGACTTCAAACCCCCGTTGCGAATAAGCGCCGTACAGTTTTTGCAAGCCAGCATATTGCGGGGTAAACCCGCAGGCCGTCGCGGTGTTTACGATCAGGAGAACCTTCCCCTTGAATGAATCCATCGGGACATCCTGCCCTTTCGTGTCCCTGACCTTGAAATCATAGATTGTCATTTTTCACCCCCAAACTGTGGATATGCAGGATTATCATAGCACATCTTGGAAGAGCATGCCACTGCTACGACTAACAATTTTTACCAACTTAGGGAAAGCCGGATGGACAAGCCCGAAAGGAGGGCGGTTCTTAGTATCGAGGCAACATCGACATCTGATAAAGATGGACCACTCTCGGCTGGGCCATTGTCTGGTTCGTCTACGGTACCAGAGGCAATAAGACCCCTAGAGCCCCAGGGTACGGCGAAGATTTTTTCAAGCCCCACAAAAAGCCTGCCACGGCCAATTTGCAGCGATGGAAGCGCGGCCTCAAACACCAGAAGCGCGGCACCGAGACCCGCAATGTCCAGGTGAATCTCATCCCTGCCTTCTCGCCCACCGAAAAGGTTTTTCATTAGGTAGTGCGTATTAACTCCTGCCCTGTCATGAAAAAAATGAATCGCGCCCATGTTGACGTTGTACCTAAAAATGCCGGAGCTGTGCCGAAAATTAAACAAGGCAAACCCCGCATGGGCGTTGACACTGGCATCCACCTCGAAAAAGAGAAAGGGGAAAAGGAAAAACGGCTGGTTCGCCGAAGTCAGCGCCCCTTTCAATCCAACGTTGGCATATAACCAGCCTAAGGTTCCCGAAAAGCTACTCCGTCTTCTTTCCAGCGAAAACCCGTAAAACAAAAGATAGGTGTCGAGGCGGGTGCCAAAGAGAAGGTCGTAATCGTTGCTGACAATATCCAGGTTCATGGCAAGGTGGCGAAAGCCTAGCCCGTGCCTGTAACGGCTTTGCCGATCAAAACCAATGCCAAGGCCGTAAAAAAATATCGACGGTATCCTTGGCTTGCCAAAAAACCAATACATGTCGCCGTCTTTCCATCTTGCTTCCGCATATAAAAATTGGGGAGCTATACTAAACGGGCCGAGACGCGCCGACAGTTCAACACCCGCGAAAGAACCTTGCCCGCCCTCATTGTTGATGGAAAACAAGCCACCTCCAACGTGCAACTGCGAATGGTCAAAAAAACCACTGGTAACGACAAGACTACCAGTGGGTGTGTCAACGCCAAAACGGCCCCCAAACACAAAGGCGGAGGTGTCCAGCCAAGGAAGATTGGCATAAACATTAACAATGTCAAAACCCATAAAAACACTTTGCTCAAGGGTAAGGGCAAGGCCACCCTGCCAATACAGCGCAGCCCCGTCGTCTTCCACCCAAAGCGTTCCCGCTCTCGTGGAAACTTCCCGGGAAACAGGAGGGCTGTCTTCCTGTGCCCCCAGAGACAGATGCAAGCAAAGCAAGAGCCCCAGCCAAACGGCCAAGGCTCTTTTGCTGTTACGCATACGAGGCTTAGTGGTACCAATTCCAGATGATCTCGGCTATGGCGGGTGGCATGATCTGGAGATCGACGTAAGTCTCGTCGATCTCAAGTCCCAATACCACCACGCCCTGAACTGGGCGCATGTTCAGCCTAAAGCCGATTACTCGATGCTGCCGCAGCTCGGCGAGCGAAGTAATTCGCACCGCTTGGCTGCCACGATCCTGCCAACCGTAGAATTGCGGTGCCATGTTGCCACCGACGCCTTGGGTGGAAAGCAGGTTGTCGATGGCGAAATGGCCAGGGGTAAAGAACGCGCCCATATTTATGCCGAAAAGAGCACCCGTAGGTGTGTTGGCATAGGTGTCGGGGCCTCTCGCGTCCCTAAGATAGAAATGGCCACCGTTGTTGATTGCCGCCCTTAATTCCGACAAGCCACTTCTTACCCATTGGAATTCGCGCAGGATATCCCTGTAGGCTGGGGGAAGATTGCTGGCACTGCCAATCCAAAAGTCGTAAGACCAAATAAGACCGTCAATAGCCTGGGTAAAGCTGGCCTTGGATCTCGCCATCATGCCGTTGTGCCGGTCCCGAAGGAAATTGTTGCGAAGGGGTAGAGATGCCGGTCCAAGATCAATGTTTTCGATCCGCGCCCAATCGTCCCACAACTGGCCGTTCGCCAGGAAGTCAAGGTCGGTGTTCCAGTCATAGGCGGCGATCCATTCGAGGCTGCCCCTTACGATCCGCATGAGGGAAAACAGAACGTTCAGTTCGGCCTTCCCAATGGCGACCAATTCCCCTTCAAAAATGTCGTTGATGCCCAAGGCCATCAGCAAATCTTCGTTAAGCATGACGGTGCCAGTCATGGCCCCTGCCCTTCTGGCGGCCTCTTCAAACGACGCGCCAAAAACCGAGGAAAGCAGGGCATCCAGCAGGTCGTTAAGTCCATTGGTGTTTCTGTCAATAAGGTTCGCAAACATGAGCAAGGGGAAGGTAGCTGGACTTCTTAGCCCCGCGCTAGTAAGGGTATTCTGGAAAACGCCTGTGTCTTCAAGCCAAGCTGGTGCGTCCAAGCCAGGGAATAGTGAATCCCTGATATCATATCTTCGTACATCGGATACGAATTCCCAGGTAACTTCCCATGTCGATCCCAATACTTGTACGTAATATCCAGACTTAGGTGGCAGGCCAGCCCATTCGAAAAACCCAGTATTATTTTCATTAACCCACCAAGCCCAAGTATTATGATTGTAACACCAAATTTCCCAACGGAACCATTCCTCGGTATACGTTTCCAACCAGTCCGGGTTGACAAGGGCGTTTATCGTCCCCGGGAAACCCCTTATTCCCAGACGATCACTCACCAGCGCCCTGACATTATCATCCACGGCAATGGAGGCAAGGCGGGCCAAGGAAGAGTACAGCAGCGCCTCCTGGTTGGTACTGTCCAGCAAATATGCGTTCTCAAACGCCCTTACGGCCGCATCGAAATCGCCGGCCAGCAACGCGTTGATCCCGCTGGCAATAAGCGAATCCATGTGTCCATGCTCGAACACAGCGTTGACCGTTACATTCGCGGCCGGCAAAGGAAAGCTGGTTCCGGCTATGGGCACGGGGCTGCCTCCTGCCGGGGTAAAGGTCAAGGTATTTTCCCTTACCACAAACCCCGAAGCAGGACTAATGCTCAGGTTAATTACCGTACCCGCTGTCCCATACGATGGGTTTGCGACTATTGCCCCGTTGCTAAGATCCCCAATTGTCACGGAAAACTGACCGGCCGGAAGGCGCTCGAATCCCGCCGTAATCGTAACATTCCCGTTAAGGATAAAAGTGAACGGCGGGGAACCGACATCGGAAATGGACGTATTATTATATCGAAGGCTTCCCGTCACATACCTGTATCCAGGGCTAGAATTTACGAAAACATTAACCTCCGTACCAGGGGGCCCGCTCATGGGGCTCGCCGTTATTGTACCGCCGGGGCTTTGCGTAATTGACACGGTAAAATTGAGATCTTCTGGCTCCCCGTTGGGTTGCGAACAGGACATGAAAATGAACGCCCCCGCCAAAAATGACAGGGCAAAAATGAAGGCCGCATATCGCGATCTTCGTGGTGAATCATCACCAATGAAACGACGTGATGGCAACATAAAAATTCCTTTGCGTTTTTAGCCCGCACGGCTGTTATTTTCGGGGCAATCCCCCCTACTTCATTGCCCAACGGACAATGCTGAAGCCATGCGAAATTTGGCAATAGAGTTGTGCGGAAGAATCTGATGCTGTCAGATGAGAAAATTGATACCGTTAGATGGTTGACAAAACCTAACTTGCCATCATAATTTGCTTGCTTGCTTGCTTGCTTGCTTGCTTGCTTGCTTGCTTGCTTGCTTGCTTGCTTGCTTGCTTGCTTGCTTGCTTGCTTGCGGGAAAGTTGTACTCGAAAAGGCGGAATTCTGCCTCATTTGTACTATTTTGCCAGGTTTCGGTGTAAACGTCAAGCTTTTTGAACAAAAGGCAGAACGCTGGGTTTTAGTAGAAACAGCTATTACGAGAAAACATGATTCTTGCCCTACATAAGGCGAAGGTGGCCAGATTCAAGGCACCACAGAAGATTGCTGGAAAGCATATGGCGTGGTATCATAAACATACAACCGCAAGGTGAGGAGCCGCCATGAAAAAAGTGCATGTGGGGTTCGGATTTCACGTAAACCTATACCACTCGTTTCGGGAAGACACCAACGACCAAAAGGGCTTTGCCGGGGACATCCGGGTTATCAGGCACATTATCGACGTGCTGGATCGGTACAACGGTAGCGGTGTCCCCGTAAAGGCAACCTGGGATTTCGAAAACGCCTTTTCGCTGGAAGACGTGCTGCCCGTTCACGCGCCCGACATAATCGAAAACGTCCGCAGACGGGTACGGGAATGCGGTGACGAGCCGATTTTGATGGGCTACAACAACGGGGCGATGGCCGCAATGACCAGGGACGAGCTTGAGGCTTCTGTGAAATGGGCGATATCGAACGACAAGGGTTCCGGCCTGCTTGACGTTTTCGGAAAATATGAACCGGTGCTAAGACCGCAGGAGATCATGTTTAGCCCGTCACAGGCATTGTCGTATGGCGAGATGGGTGTAAGCGCACTGTGCCTTTACTATTCGGCGGTGCCCTTTGACGGGTTCCGCACGCTTATTCCGCTTTTGCCGGAAAAGTTCGCCTTTAATCCGCTCAACTACAAATATAACAACGACAGCATTACAATTATACCCACATACAATAACGGCGATCTGCTGGACTTCGGTTCGATAGGCTGGCTTGCAAAGAAACTTCACAACAAACAGAAACGGGGCGAAATCGATACGGATGTTTTTATCTTCATTAACATGGATGCGGACAGCGAGTTTTGGTACGGATACAATTATCCGTTTCCGCTTGGCAAGCTGCCCAATCTTTCGGGCATAGGCGGCTTAATCGGCGAACTTGCCGGGCTGCCCTTCGTGGAGTTCGATACGCCTGGGAATTACCTTAAAATGCATACGGCGTTGAAGGACATAACTTTTACGCAGGACATAGCGGACGGCAATTTCGATGGCTTTTCCAGTTGGAGCGAAAAACCGTTTAACCGCCAGATTTGGACACGCATCGAAAGGGCCCGTGCCTTAAAACCAAGGGAAGGGCTTGAGGGGGAAGCGTTCCTGAAACGCATACGGCTTTTATCGACAACGCATTTTGGACTTTCAACCCCACACCTGAATGTACGAAGGGAAAAGAAAGCCCTTGATTTGTCGCAGGAAATGCTTTCGTGTATGGAGCAGAGCGAAGGCAATGCATCATGGGCAGGGGGAGAGGCTGGAAATGTACGGTTCTGTCTGCCGCAATCGGGGAAAAAGTATAACGGTGATTCCACTCGTGCTGTATCAGCGGAGCATATGTTCAAGACCGATTTTCCATGCATACAATACCGTGGCACGGAATTCCGCACGGAAAACATGAAACAATCGGAAATACGTTGCGAAGTTGCCGGTTACAAGCTTTTGGGTACATTGTACGAGGCGGAAATAAACCTGCCTGCTCAGATTGAAAACGGAACTTACAAACTTGCCCGTTATACCGTGGACGGGCTTGACGGGATATTTTATTCGCTGAAAATAAAGTACCCATACACACGCGAGGAAGCCTACGTTTTTAACGACATAGCGGCATTGCAAAGAACACAGGATGACGGCTGGATCGAGGTATGCCCGATTGAGGTTGGCGCAGGTTCCGCACGGGGCGCTAAAATAATAAAGCGCAACTACGAAGGCGATATTTCCATGTACAGCCTGGATGATTTCGCCATGGCGGATGCGCTGAATGCGGAACTGGATTCGTTTAATCATCAGGTAACAAATGGCGTTGTCGGGGTGCAGAACGGCAGTGGCGGTTTTTTGCTTGCGACGCAAAAGCAGGTAGCCAATTCCATGGCTTTCTGTCCAATGCGTATCAGAAACGGCGGCCTGTACTTGAATCCCTTTGGCACGTATTACGGAAAGCAAAGGCATCATGCGACACACGGCAACGGGCTTGGCGCACGGGTTGCCGTGTATTCCGCTCCGCAGTTCTTTCCGCTTGCGCCGTCATATAACGGTGCAACGGAAGAATTCCTTCTGGGTTTTTTCCCGTTCGAAAAAGAACCAGACGAAGGCGTTTGGGAACAGGCGATAGGGTTTTGCGAGGGGAGCATTCCGCACAACGAAATAGCGAAGGACTTTTGCGTTTCGCACAAGGCTGTCACTACCGATATAAACGCAAACTGCAAAAAAATAACCGCAGGCATTCCCCTGAAATTGCAGGCAAAGGTCATGATCAGCGGAATCAAGAGCATAATGGGGACAGGAGCATAAAATGGGTCAAATAAGACTAAGGACAAAACTTTTATTCGGCGGTGGGGATGTATTCGGCGGCGGCTCGATGAACCTAATCAATTTCTTTTTCCTGATTTTTTTGACGGACGTTGTAAACATCCGCCCCGTATTCGCCGGCATGATTTTCCTCTTCGGCGGAATATGGGATGCGATAAGTGATCCGCTTATGGGTCTAATCACGGACAATACCCGTAGCAGGTTTGGCAGGCGCAGGCCGTATTTTCTGGCAGGGGTTTTCTTCGTGTTCGTATCTTTCGTGCTGTTATGGCTTCCGATAGATTTCGCCACGGAGGCCGCCCGCTTTATGTACATGTTGGTGGCCTATCTGTTTTTTAACAGTGTTTTTGCGCTGGTAATGGTTCCGTACTATGCCATGGCCGCTGAAATTACGCAGGATTATAACGAACGCACATTAATCTCGAACATACGCCTGGCCTTTTCCATGGGATCAAGTATTCTGTGCGCGTTGCTCCCTTTGATTATAGTGCGTTCCTTTGACGACATACGCATGGGCTATCTATGGATGGCGGTGGTATTCGGCCTGTTTTTCAGCCTGCCATTTATCGGCGTGTTTCTGGGTACAAGGGAAAATGCCGTAATTAACCGTGCAAGATTTTCGATAAAGAATTTTGTCCAACTGTTTAAGATCCGTTCCTTCCGCTTGCTGGTGTTCATTTACGTGGCGGCGTTTTTGACACTGGACATTATCTCCGTTCTGGTAAGCTACTACATGACATACTATATGCTGCGCAGCGATCAAATCAACCTGGTTCTTGGCGCGGTGATAATTACGCAGATTATCTGCCTGCCCGTTTACTTTAGGATTTCAAAAAAGATTGGCAAGAACGGCGCTTTTTGCATCGGGGCCGTGATAATCCTTATAGGCATAACCGCAATGTCTCTTGTCACGCCGGAGATGCCGCTGGTTTTCATGTACATTCCGCCAGTCCTAATCGGGGCTGGAATGTCGGCAGGGGTATCGATGCCGTGGACAATGTTTGGCGATGTTAGCGACGTTGGCGAGTTTGCCACGGGCGTACGCAACGCCGGCAGCCTTAGCGGTATCATGACCTTCGTGCGAAAAATATGTTCGGCCATTGCGATATTCTTTGTCTCGGCATTACTTGACGTCAGCGGTTTTGTACGCCCAATCGACGGGGTCATACAGGTCCAACCCACTTCGGTGATTATGTCAATACGGTTGATAATTGTTCTGGCACCCTTGCTTCTTCTTTCGGTAGGAATAGTGGCGGCAAGACGTTACCCCCTGACCGAACAGACACACAAAAGGCTTCGCAACTTTATGGACAGTCGAGCAAACGGAGAAGCTGCGCCAGAAGAGGAGAAGGAACTTAGGAATATTCTGGTGTAGGCTGGGCGGGACCGCCCAGCCCTGGTTGCACTTAAACCTTGAACTGCGAAACCGCCCGCGTCAGCGTGGAAATATTCTCCCGCGTCCTGCCGCTAAGATCGTTGGCCGTGTTAACCGCCTGGTTCACCTGCTCGGCGCCGGCGGCCATCTCGTTTATGCCGTTGGTTATCTCCTGCGTCGCCCTTTCCAGGTTCTTGCTTTCCGCGATCACTTCCTTGCTGCCCTCGAGCATCTCGATGGAACTGCCGCGCACCTGCCCGGTTATGTCGCCGACCTGCCCGGACGCGCTTAGAACCTGCCGGCTTCCGTGCCCCTGCTCCTCCATCGCGCGGCGGATAACTTCCTCCTGCTCCGAGACCGTTCTCACGCCCTGGTCAATCGCCTCGAACTTGGCAAGGACGTTGTCGGTGGAACGGGTTATCTTGTCCATCGAGTCCTTGATTTTTTTCAGCACGTCCCCGATGGTCTTGGACTGGTTGCCGGAGTTTTCCGCAAGCTGGCGAATCTCGCCGGCCACCACCGCGAAGCCCTTACCGAACTCGCCGGCCCGCGCCGCCTCGATTGCCGCGTTCATCGATAAAAGGTTCGTCTGGCTGGCGATGTTTTCCATCACCGCGTTGATCTCCAGAAGACCCTCGGACTCGCGCACAATGTCCCGGATGTCATGCGCCACTTCCTGCAGACTGGCCTTGCCCGTCTCCGACGCATCCTTAAGCTCGCGCACGCTCTCGGTATTCTTGGTCAGCGTCGCGGTAACGGACTGGATATTCGCGATCATCTCCTCTATCGCGGACGATGCCTGCGACACCGCGCCCGTCTGGTTGTCCACCTGGCCGTTCAGTTTGTTGATGTTCACCGTAACCTGCTCCATCGTCGCGTTGGTCTCGGTGACGCTCGCGCTTTGGTTCAGCACGCGGCCCTTGATGCTCTGGATGTTAGACGCGATCTGGTTCATCGCGGAGGCGGTCTCGACCATGTTGCTGGCAAGATCGCTGCCTATGTCGGACAGCGTTCCCGCCTGTTGCTTGATCGAGACGATCATCTTGCGAAGCTCTTCCATCGTCTTGTTGAACGAGCGGGAAGCCCGGGCTATTTCGTCATTGCCAAGCTCCGGAAGCCTTTTCGTCAGGTCGCCGTTGGCGGTGTCATCGAGTGTCTGCGTCAACAGGCCGATGGGCTTCAACAGCCGTATTATAAAGAAGAGCATCCCGACGGCGATAACCAAAAGGCTCACGCCGCCGATGACGATCATGTTCCGCAGCAGCGCGTTGGTGGCGGCGTGCGTGGATTCGGTCGGGAAGCCCACGTAGAGCATTCCGATCGCGTTTCCGTCCGCATTCAGCAACGGGGTGAAAAAGCCGTAATACCTGTTGCCGTCAGGCATCACTTGCTCCGCGATGTGCGCCAGCTGCCGGTTCTGCACCACGTCCATAATGTAATCGTCTTCCAGATACGTGCCGACAATGCGCCCGCCCAAGTCATCCCTAAACGTGGTCGCAACACGCCTGTTGCCCGCATATACGCTGACCTGCGCGCTGAATGTTTCGGCAAAATAGTCCACAAACTCATCGGTATGCAAAAACAAGTTGGCGCTAAGCGCGCCTATAATTTGGCCGCCATACATCACGGGCACGGTGGCGTTAAGCCCCATGGGCAACGCGTGTGTCGAGCTGAAAGACGTGGTTGCTATACCCTGCAAAGCGAAGACGCCGGGCGGGGAGAAATCCGGCGCCGTTTCGTAGGAGTCCCGGAGGTGCGACCTGACAATGATGGTGCGCGTGGCGTCGCGAATGACAAAGTTGTTGACACCCATGTCAACCGCCATTTCATTATAGGCCGCAAACAAAGACAGTCTGGTTGCTGCCCTGTCAATGCCGGCGTTCCAGAGGTTCAGGCCGGACAGAATTTCATAAGTGCCGCCTGCCGCGCGGGTTATTACCATCGTTTGTTCTTTTAGGGCGTTAAAACGGGAGGTAACGGAATTGCTCATTACCGCGATGCGGTCTTGCGTCAAATCTTCAACCAGCGAGCCGGTCTGCACGGCCACAAAAACAACGATGATAACAACCATCGCGACCAAGGCGACAACAATAGGCACAATCAGCTTGCTCTTTAAGCTGTTAAACATCCCGGCCTCCTTTTCCATCGCAAACAAATGACCGCGGTGAAAGTGAAGTTTTCACCGCCCATAACTGGGCCACTCCTTGACAGCCCTCGAAAACAAGTGCTACACATTTTTTCCTCCAAATACGTTTTGTTTTTATGTAAAGCCCCTGCAACAGCCCAATGCGCGTGAGGCACGCGAAAGAACCGGCGAAAGGCGTTCTACAAAGGGGCGGTAGTGAAAGTCTGGGAAAACTATCTACCGGGTACTTGACAAAGCCGCACCTTGCGTCACAACTCGGGTAAAGCATGTGCGATTGCCGCCTGTGGTGGATATCGTACTGATCTTAGCTGAGCGTGTCAAGATAAATTACGAAAACTTGCGAAAATTTCCGTAACGAAACCAATACTGGTTACGTAAAACGATACTCCCCACCGCTATCGGTTATTAAGCCATCCGCTAAGCCTTTAACTACGAGCAGCCCACTCCGTTTTTCGCCTTGAAAAGACCGACTTCGAAATGCTACAGTTAGGCAACGAGTTTACCCGTTACTTGCGGGGCCTTACTGGAGTGCGCGTTGTTTTTAAAACACCTTTCGATACTGGGCTTCAAGTCCTTCGCCGA
>Ga0209755_10006964_pt1 | contig 12352 bp, 12 predicted proteins | sample TergutCo191P1_FD_187301 | JGI IMG/M metagenome (GOLD analysis project Ga0209755, IMG submission 187301) | Cornitermes sp. P1 segment gut microbial communities from Petit-Saut dam, French Guiana - Co191P1 (SPAdes) (version 2) | ecosystem: Host-associated > Arthropoda: Insects > Digestive system... | reverse complement strand
AATCTCCCGGTCAAGGGATTCTGCCAGGGACTTTGAGGTCTGCCTGTCCCTAATCCCAATCAAAAACACCTGTTTTGCCTGGGTATCTGTTTCATACAATTTTTTCATTACTTTTTTATAGCATAAAAATCATTTTTAGGCTAAACTTTTTTATACACAGGAGTGCACGCCGCATAGGGCCTCACACTGGCGCGGAATCTTCCATAGGTATGTAAAAGATATCACCGCAATAATGGATTTTTTAATGAAAAATGCCGATATATTATGTAGGAATCTATAGTGACAGCATCCCAGAAAGCGGCCCTGAGTTTATTGATCTCTGTCTTTCTCTTTGCCGGTATAGCAATATTGGCATATACAGGTTTATTTGATCTTGTAGAAACCCGCTTTTACGCAAACTCATTAACACGGTCCATTTCGCGTGAAACTGAAAAAGATACCCTGCTCGTGCAGGACTTTATCAGCAATCTCCAGAACCGTTTTTCGCATACCCTTGATGAGCCGTCTGTCCGCCGGAGCTTCCTTCCCAATCAAAGCGCGGAAGACATTTTTGAGCGCACCCGTATATACGGAATGTTATTGGAATCGCTGAGCGGCCTGCAGTGGGTGCGCTTTGTCGATTCAAATGGAATCCGCCTGCACTTTTCGACATTCAATGCAGACATCCTGAGCCAGGATAGGCTTTCCGTCACGTACCGGAACTACACCGACGATGCGAATAACATCCCCTTTGATCTGGTTCAGGTCTCCAATCCCGAAGCAACAAAACTAAATCTTGATTCTGCCGCTGACCGCATAATTTTTTCTTTTCCCTTTTTTGATTCATTGGATATTTACAGGGGGTCGGCTCTTTTCAGCTTATCTGTCCGGGCTTTGGCAGAATTTCTCGTCAGTGAAAACCGTATAAAAATTGGTGAGGATGTTTCGGTTGTTTCTGCCCCGCCGGGAATAATTTCCGGGAGCCCCGGCACATCCAAGGGCGAAATTATTGTGCGTGTCTCGTCAATTTGGAGCGATGGGCTGCTCACCCTTACTCCGTTTGCCTCCAGTACCGGAAACACCCTCGCCCTGATATCTGCCAAAACAAGCCAGGGGATTTATTACGGGCGCTTAATTAATGAGGATATATTTACCTTTCCCCAGTCCATGAAGATTATTCTTCTGGTTTCAATTTTCTTTACAATTTATCTTGCCGTATTCCTCGCCTTAAACCTAAAGCAGGATAACATGACCATAGTCCAGAACCGCTTAAAGGAACTGCAGGTCTCCCTGATTGAAAATTACTATACCCACAAAAGTGAAATGGACTGGGATCACTGGAACATGGAACTTGAGCAGCGCAGGGAAGATGTCCGGGCTGAAGTTAAGCGCGGGATGAAGATCAGGCAAGGCAGGCGCACCGAGGAAAATCTCGACATACTCATTGACAAATCATGGGACGAACTTTTATCCGCCCTGGGCAGCCGCAGAAAAGTAGAGGCTACTTTTGATGAGGAAAAACTCCAGAACATCCTGAACCGTGTGCTTCAGGCACTTCCGCAAAGCAGCCCCGGACCTGCAGCCAGGGTTCAAACAACTCCACAGGCTCTGCAAAAAACCCTCCCCGATGAAGTTGAAGATCTTGATGAGGCAGAGGCCGTTGATGAACTGGAAGAAGTCGAAGCTCTTGACGAAGCAGAGGCCGTTGACGAAATAGAAGAAGTCGAGGCCATTGACGAAGCAGAGGCTGTTGACGAAATAGAAGAAGTCGAAGCCATTGACGAGGCAGAGGCCGTTGATGAACTGGAAGAAATCGAAGCTCTTGACGAGGCGGAAAACCCAAAAGGGCTGCTTGCAAAGGCGGTAAAAAAACAGTCTGAAAAGCAAACAGACATTGGCAAGCATAAACCGCACTCCAATGTTAAGCTCGCATTCGGCGATGATGACATTCCCTACATAGTTGAATCCAGCGGAATTCAGTTAGTGGATGATGATGATGAAAGTGAATATATCCCCAAACAGGAAGTTGCAGATGTAACAAAGCCCGAAAAAACTTCAGAAGAAAGTCTTGAGGGTGAAGAACTCGATGAACTTGAAGAGCTCGATGAACTCGAAGAACTTGAGGATGCCCCTGAAACTGTTGAAAAACCCAGTGAAAGACCGCCGCGTAAGCATATTTTAAGCGAAATGGATATTCTGGCAAGCAAGATTGAATTTAGTACTGTTGCCAAAGAAGAAGATACCGAAGAAAGCATTGATACACACCTGCATGACGAACTGGAAATTGAATCTCCCTTCTCATCCATTCTGTCCTCATTGGACGAAGATGATGAAAAAGACATTATCCACAAACTGGAAGAAACAGAATTAGTGCAACCCGCAGAGGAACTCGTCGAGGAGTTGCCCGCCGAGGAACTTCCTGTTGAGGAACTTCCCGCAGAGGAACTCGTTGAGGAGTTGCCCGTTGAGGAACTGCCCGCCGAGGAACTTCCTGTTGAGGAACTTCCTGTTGAGGAACTTCCTGTCGAGGAACTTCCTGTCGAGGAACTGCCTGTCGAGGAATTGCCTGTCGAGGAACTTCCCGTCGAGGAACTTCCTGTTGAGGAACTTCCCGTCGAGGAACTTCCCGCCGAGGAACTTCCTGTCGAGGAACTCCCTGTCGAGGAATTGCCTGTCGAAGAACTGCCTGTTGAGGAACTGCCTGTTGAGGAACTTCCCGTAGAGGAACTGCCTGTCGAGGAACTTCCCGTAGAGGAACTGCCTGTCGAGGAACTGCCCGCCGAGGAGTTGCCTGTCGAGGAGTTGCCTGCCGAGAAACTGCCCGTCGAGGAATTGCCCGCCAGCGATACAACTGACGAAAATGTCATCGAGGAACATGACGGGCTGACTTTGCTGAGCAATGAAGCCCTTTCCCCGGATAAAGAAACAGAAAAAAACCTTAATTCCGATTTTAAGGATTTAGTTGATTCGGTAATGAAGCCTTAAATACCAAATAATCCCATAGTTCCGGTTTTCCATTCTTCGCGGAATTCCATAACCATTTTTTCAACTTCAGCCCAGTTGTTTGCGCGGGGGCCGGGAAGATCACGATTCGTTGAATTGGAATACACAATGGTATTGCAGCCCTGTTTGCGCAGACTGTAAATGTTCTCCGGCGCATCATCAATATATACATGAGCGCCGACAGCGCCTTTGTCATTCATAAAGCAGATGTCCCAATACGGTATATCGTATTTATCAAGCCAGTCCACTGTCTGGGTAATTGATGTACGGTGTGAATATTTTAAAAAAATCCGATGGGTAATAATTCGAATGCGGACATTCTGGTTGGATAATTTGCGCAGCACTGCCGGGGCATTTTCTATGGGTTCCATTTCGTGGAAGATATTGCGCTGGGTGACAGCAAAACGATGGAGTCTGTCGTAGCCGCCATATTCGGAAAGCCCCCATTCATTCAGGCCGTATGATACTTCTGTTGTCAGGGAATCAAGCGGCTTGTTGAGCCACTCGGACGCAATTTTGCGGATTGCGCCGTAAAAATCACCGACAACGCCGTCCAGATCAACGCCCAATATAAAATTACTGTTATCCATTGTTTATATCCTTGGATATCAGAATTACCATGCTCCTGGGCTTAACCTTGAATTTAGATATTGCCCCCAGGGCTTCTTCATTGCCCACAGGCAAAATATCGTGAGGCGCTCTGAGGCTTGTATCAACAGCCCTGAACCAGCCCTTTTTGGCCGGAGCCGCCGCAAGAACAAAATTCGCAGGTTCCGTGCATGAATTAAACATGATGAAAAAATCATTGGCATCCTTATCCGCCTGAATGTCCGCCTGGCTGCCGACAATGCGCATGGAAAGGCAGCGCCCCGGATTTTCCCATTTGGGATTCTCCCCCTTTTCGTTATACCAGCTTATGTCGGGAATTCCGTTGTACCTGCCATCCCTGCCGGTATAAAACTCCGGGCGCATAAAGCCGGGGTGCCTGCGCCGAAACGCGATCATTTCCTTTGCAAAACGAAACAAGTCACTGTTTTTTTCCAGCAAACTCCAGTCATACCAGGACAGCGCGTTATCCTGACAATACGCGTTATTGTTTCCGCTCTGGGTACGGGCGATCTCATCGCCTCCCAAAAGCATAGGCGTCCCGATGGAGATCAGCAGGGTGGCGATAAAATTCTTCATCTGCTGTTCGCGGAGCTTTAAAGTCACCGGCTCAAGCGTCGGGCCTTCATAACCATAGTTGTAACTGTTGTTGTTATCACTGCCGTCCCTGTTATGCTCGGCGTTGCTCTCGTTGTGTTTATTATTGTAGCTGACCAAATCGTTCAGGGTAAAACCGTCATGGCTGGTAATAAAATTGATGGAGTGAAACGGTTTGCGCCCATCCCGCAAATACAAGTCGGAACTGCCGGAAAGCCGCGTTGCAAGATACCGCGTTACTCCGGGATCGCCCCGCCAGTACCGGCGCACATCGTCCCGGTACTTGTCGTTCCATTCAGCCCAGCGGCCTCCGGGGAACCAGCCTACCTGATATGCGCCGCCGGCATCCCATGCCTCGGCGATGATCTTTGTGTTTGTAAGCACTGGGTCTTCCGCAATACGTTCCAGCATCGGGGGATTTTTCATGAGTTCCCCTTTTCGACCGCGCCCTAAAATTGAACCCAGATCAAAGCGGAAACCATCAACATGCATTTCCGTTACCCAGTATTGCAGGCAATCAACAATAAATGTTCGCACTACAGGATGGTTGCAATTAACAGTATTGCCGCAGCCGGAATAATTCCGGTAATAGCGGCGGTTGTCCTCAAGCATATAATAGACTTGATTATCCAGGCCCCGGAAAGAAATAGTCGGACCCATTTCGTTGCCTTCCGCTGTGTGGTTAAACACAATATCAAGAATAACCTCTATTCCCGCTTTATGCAGCTCACGCACCATTTCCTTAAATTCGCTTACCTGTCCGCCAAGAGCCGAGTTAGCCGCATACGATCCCTTTGGCGCAAAGAACGCAATGGTGGAATAACCCCAATAATTCACCAGGCGCTCGCCGGTTTTTTGGTTTACCGCCACGTGTTCCTTTTCATTGAATTCCTGGATGGGCAGGAATTCCATACTCGTGATGCCCAGCTCTTTTAAATAGGGGATTTTCTCAATAACGCCCCTGTAGGTTCCCGGATGCTCCACATTCGATCCGGGCGCTTTTGTCAGCCCCCGCACATGGGTTTCATACAGTACGCTGAAGCGCAGGGGATAATTCAGCGGGCGATCCCCCTGCCAGTCAAATGTATCGTCAATAACAATGCAGCGCGGCTGCGCAGCGATATTTTTCTCAAGAGTTTTTGCGGCTGCCTCAACGGGGTTTTTGTGGTTAAGGTCTGCGCAGGTTCCCATGTCCCATGACGATAAATCAGTCAGTGCCTTGGCATAGGGGTCAAGCAGCAGCCTGTTCACATTGAATCGGCGGCCTTTTTCAGGAACAAAAGGGCCGTCCACCCGGTACAGGTAACAGGTTCCCGCCTTGAGCCCCGGAATGAAACAGTGCCATAAATCCCCGGTCTTGTTTTTACTCGGGTTATATTTTATTTCCGTCCAGGGGCTGTCGCTCTTTTCGTTCTCAAAGAGTATTAAACTAACAGCGGTCGCATTCCGTGAGAAAAGGGAAAAATTTACCCCCCCATCACGTAATATAGCCCCATAAGGCAGGGCGCTTCCGGTTTCAGGATTATTAACTGGCATAGATTATATTAGCACAATAAAAAAAACCGTAAAAGGGCGCAAAACCGCAAGGTCACGGGCGAAGAAAAACCCTGCGGAGAGCGGCAGCAAATGAACAGAATGTAACATAGCCTCTCTCAAAATAGAGTTCATCCGTGTCTGATACCCTTTCCCTGCACTCTGTCAAAACCGGACAATCAGAGAAATCAGTAGTTTTGAAAGCCTTAATTTCAGCCACTATACGTGCTTTACTGCGCATGTGCCATAACCTGTCGAAGGATAGAATTAAGTCGGGTTTGATATCCCTTTCCACCTTGCTTGAGCCATGCCACTATATCGGCATCCAGTTTACAGGTTACAGCAATCTTTACTGGTTTAAACATCTGACGCGGTTGCTCTTACAAAACTGAAGTTTTGCAAGAGCCTCGATATATAAACCATTACGTACTCTTTTGTAATTATTTCACACGGGGTTCACAAAGGCACGGAGGGAGGAAAAGTGGTTCAGGGAACTGTTGGGTAAATCAGCGGATAATGCGTAACTTGTATTATAATTTTAATTCTGTTATCTTTTCTATACAGAAATTATATATATCATTCGCTTGATTGATAGCTTCTATTGCCATATTCTCGGAAATCTCTTTTTCTTTAGGATACCTTGTTACAACACAATATGGGTTTATATAATCGCATAATTCAAGAATCATGCTAAATGAGTTATCTTTTTCTATGCAAATCTTACAAAGTTCAGTAAGGTTATGAGTATGCGGCGGCTCAATATCACAAAATGTCAAAAAACCTTTAAGTGATTTTTCCACAGTTTGTTGGGCATGATAACAGGCAATAGAGATTTTTTTTGGGTGATATTTATCTAAACATCCTTTGGCAACTTCTAAATCGTCCGCTGCTATTTCAAACCACTGTTTAAGCAGATTCTGCAACGTCATATAACAGAACCCCCTCTCTGGCGATTTTTCGTTCTATAGTGGGTAAAGCGCAAAGTTCAATGAATTTATTTCTGTTTTCAGCTAAAATATCAGTTGGGGTATGGCGACCATCACGTTTTGATAGATTTCGGTAAATACTCTGCTCGGCTAATATTGGGCTTTCATTTTCATTTCTTAGTACAACATAAAAATCATAATCGCTGCATTCCCTTTGAGTATTATTGGCATACGAACCGAAAAGATAAATTTTATCACATTTCACGGTTTTTAAGATTATATCTTTAACCGCTAATATTTCATTATTAATATTTGAGTTTTCACGATTATTAACCATAAGAAAAGTATACACCGCCTTTGTTTTATTCGTCAACTATACGATATATTAAAAATTATTTTGGAAGATTGTTTTTGAAACATCAGAGAAGGCGAGGTTCACTGTGGCAAGGAGGGATGTGGTACTCGACTGACCACCCCCATGTATAGGCAAAAGTGGTGCCTGGTACCATTGAGCGATCCCTCCCAATAGCCAATGTATAAACAGAACGCGTAGATGTAAAAAATCAGATAAAATATCTAAAATGCCCAACCTAAACTGAGATACGGAATAATATCAATATAGCCATTATTAAAACCCATTATTATAGGTATTCTTAAACCAGTGTCAAGAAAAAATCCTCCGGATTTGCCTAAATCAATTTTAAATCCAATTCCTGGAGTTATAGCATAGCCAATATCAAATTCAGCTTCATATTCATATCTACGATCAATTTCATCGTAATATTCTATTTCTATTTCCCAGCCATGAAAGCCTAACCCCAGACCGATATAGAATGAATTACCCCATGGATAGTAGCGCGCTGCCGCATCAATTGCAAATTCATTAAACCTATAAAAAAGAATAGACATAAAATTGTAATAAAAATTACCACCCACAGAAAAATACGGATTAAACTTATATTCGTATTTTGCGCCTAACCCAATAGCTAATGCTTCAAGTGAAATCCAATTATGAATCAATTCCCCTTCCGTACGGATAGTACTATTATAATTAACAGGTTGTTTAACTTTTCCTTCAGTGCTTGTCAAAGCATTTGACAATGTTACCATTGCTCTCATTCCGTCATTAATGTCCCGATAATCCGCTGAACGCCCTGTTACCTGAGTTCCAGTTTTAACATTTATAATTACAGCGTTAAACATATTATTTGTTCCAAGTTTTCTTGCTACAACAGAAAGCACTAAATCCGGATTTGCGCCAAGACCGACACCGATCACGTTCCTATCCAAAGTACCTCCGCTCATTTGGGTTTTATGTTCTTCCATAACCTGTTCCAGACTTTTTGTACGGGGATATACCGAATATTTTCCGCTGCGAATTATGTGAACTGCCAGCAGCTGCGCGAGAGTATCCGCGTCTCTCTGCTCAACGCCTCCCTGCAGCTGGACAGGCACTATTGCCAGTTTTGGAAGCTCAGATGTATTAATCTGAGTTGCCCGAATAATATTTGCCGCCATATCCGGCAATTTTCCTCTTATTTCTTCTATCCTGTTATATGTCTGATAATCTCCCGCTATCTGTTGTAAATTCCTTATATCCATGATCGAGATAACTAATAATTTATTTTTTCCTATAGAAGTGATATTACCAGCAACCACATAACGCGCGCCAAGCTGCTGACCAATAGACACAATTGTATCAGCATCGGTCATTCCTGAAGATATTTGAAAACGCTGTTCCTGATTTATCGCGCGCGTAATGCTCGTTCTTGGAATGGGACTAAAATAATTATTAATCATTGCATCAAAAGAGAAGAGCTCTGCGATTGTTTCACCTTCTTCCGCCTGACCGCCTGAAAAGGTAAGTATCGCCAGGTTATCTTTGGCAGAAATGCTACCTGCTATTATACAAAATGTTAAAACCAAAATAGTAATTTTTTTCATAAAAACCTCCAAAATATTTTATCCCATCCGTACGGATAGTCTTTTTCCGTCACTTTCATCACTACTTCTCCCCCCTCCCAATCGCCAATATATAAACAGAACGTGAATTTGGCTCAATCCACATCTCTATAATCCTAAATTCGCTGATTTTTCCCTCGCTTTTTGTTTGAACAAAACTTGAACTGCCCTGCCCTGTCGCAGAAATTTCCCGCGTGTTAACAGTTGTAGACAAATCCGCAATCATCCGCTCAACAGCGTCTTCTGTGGCCATTAATACCGTATCTTTTAATTTTTGCCTGTTTCTTGCAAAACCAACTGATGTAACATAACCTTCAATTGCCGGCATTCCCTGATTTCTTATCCAGTCAGGCCGTTCGGATTGAATTCTCGCGGAGTAGTTTACATCCGCAACAGTTTTCTCATATTGAAAACGGACAAATACGCCTTCATTGGTTATCAATACATCAATCTGCGAATCAAAAGTTAACTTATCTATATACTGATCGTAATCTGTTGAATAAATCAGTTCCGCGCTGGAATCGTGAACATAATCGAAAAAATTTCCTCTAGTGCTGTTTAAAACTTCAATGTTTCCCTGTATACCATAGTACATCGCAACTTTTCTGGCGGCGTCTTCTTTGGCCGAAGCAATCTCATCCTGCCGTCTTATCATAGAATTAGATATACCAATAACAGTTAATTTGTTATTAGAATGTCTTAAAATAAAATGTCCGTTTTTATATTGTTCCTGCAAAGAGATAGAAGAATTGTCAGGCTCACCGGTTCCATTCGCGAAAATTATAAAAGGTGTAAAAATAATTATCGAAATTAAAAATATTCTCATGAATAAAACCTTTTTAACGGTAGTATCATAAAAGAAACAACCACAAAGGCGTACAATAGAAAAGTTTATATCGTTTTTTCGCCTTTATGGTAATTCTCTTTAATCCTTATCCGAATAACCAACTTCGTTTGTTCCGACAAACTTATCAAAAGCCGCGTTCATACGATCTTCTGCGTTAAACGAAGCCATAGCGGGAACCGCAAGCTTGGATGCGGCTACAGCCTGATTGATTTCAGCGACAGTTGATGTTTTGCTTAACATCACAATTGTCCAGTAATTGCCTCTTTCATCTTCAAGTTCATCAACTATGGAAGCGCCTTGAAGTTTTGATTGTGAAAGCGCTACTGTTATGTTTTCCTGAAACGAAACAACCGCCGAATGATCAACTTCGCTGCCTGCCGTGTAATCACGTACCATATCACGAATGATTGTGTCCATTTGACGTGATATTTCAGCGCGGGCTCTTGTCGCGGAAATAGTGCGTGACTGACCCAGAGATGCCATCCTTGCGGTTCCGATTCCGACAAGAGCGTCTTCAGGGGCGTTTTTCACGGCATCCCTTACAATCTGCGGAACCCTGTTGCTCACATTGCGTCCCTGTGATGCAGATTTATTAGCTGATGTAGTTGAGCATGACATAAACAAAACCGCTAATAAACAAACACTGATAAAAAGAGTTTTTTTCATTTTTTTCTCCTCCAAAAATTATGTTTTCATACGAAAACAATATGATTAAAAATTAATCATTTTAAATTTATAAACGCCTTATTATTCCGGCATCAATGAAGCGAGATATTCCTTAAACACAACAGGGTATCTTTCCGCTACAAATCTTTCTATTAATAAATACGCTCTCGCCTGCGCCTGTTCATAACTGGCATGTCCTTCCCTTTCTGTTATGCTAAACGGAAGCAGAACAGCTCCTGTGGCTCTCTCAACCAGATTAGCGTTTACTGTAAAGCGGCAATGAATATAATCGCTATTGGGAAATACGGTTTCATTCATATTTACGTTTATATCCAGCGTATAAGGATTATTACGCCCCTGCGTACGCAAGCCTTCGCCGCTTAAAACTCCCGCGAATGCGTCACGCACACGGTTATTCAGGTCGCCTGTAACATTAATGCTGACAGAAATACTTTTAATTATATTTTGCGATTCAAGAATCAACGTATTAGCACTTGTAAAATTTATCGAAGCGCCTCCCGCCAGCGTTACAATTCCCGCGTAATCGCTGTTGATTTTAGCGATCATTGAAGCAAGTTTATAACGGGCATATCCGTCAAAAGTATTTTTTTCTGATGTTGTCATTGTTACGAGCTCATTTATATTTTTCTGATTTAAACGAATTAATTCGTTATAAATGACAACTGTTCTTTCCTTCTCGACATAAGCAAGCGCGTTTACAATTCCGCGTCCGTCATCCCAAATGTATCCAATCTCAGCGCCAACCAGTTTGTCAAGTGAAGCTGCGGTAACAATTATGTCTCTTACGCGGGTATTTTCCGAAACAGAAATTACGCCGTTCGTGACTGCTTCGGAATAGATCGACGCGACTTCTAAACTCGTACGTACTGATTGGCCGAAAAAAGCGACAAGAGCCGCAAATGCCTTTTTCTCAGCTTCAGCTCGGTTAGACGCAAAACTAACCGCCGCGATATATCGACCTCTTGAATACACCGCGTATGGATCCGTTACCCATGCAGGTCGCGCCCCGCCCCGCGTTATCTGCACAGGCGGCTGCGGTACGGCAGCATTGACCGGGGTATTTTGTCTTGACGAAGCATATCCGGAAATATTACCGCTTATCGCTTCTTCAAGCTTGCGTGTCGCGTCATCAGCCGCAGCTTGTGAGTTTCTAAGTGATTGGGCAGAAAGAACAGTTGACGACAAAAACAGAACCGCCGCGCAAAAACAGATTGTAAGCGCCGGAATTTGACTTCTCATAACTAAACCATGACTTAATAGGAACCGCTGAACAATAAGCTCATTTTTGTCCGGCCATTTTTATCATCAATAGTAACAGTTGTTTGCGCGGACAAAATTCCTCCAATCGCAAAAAACAGCATTCCAAACCAGATTGACTTCATCTTCTACTCCTTCATTTCTAACCTTTCTTATAGCATATTTTTTACTATCCTATTGGCTATTTAAAATAATGTCAAGCTATTAGGATAATAAAAAATTAACTGGATTTTTCCACATTTTTATATTGTTTTAAGGTAAAAACTGGAATATGACTGAAAAAGAAATAAGAGCCATTCTTGGCGCCAATTTAAAAAAATATCGAAACTACCGGAACTTTACACAGGAAGAACTAGCTGAAAAACTGGACATCTCCATCCCCTTTTTAAGCGATATTGAAAATTCAAGAAAATGGATATCTCCCGCGACATTGGTAAAATTAGCCGCCGTACTGAATATTGAGCCCCACAAATTACTCGAACCTGAACAGCCTTTGACTCCGGCTATGATGATTACTTTGGACAAATGGAGCAATGAAGTTGTTGATGCTGTTTCAGAGACTGTTAAAAATATTAAAGAATACTATATTGCGCAGGGAAAGTAGAAAAAACGGATATCCCTTATCTCCTGCGATTCTTAATTCGAAAATAATTGAAGCCGGTCTAATACTTTTTTCTAAGATAAACAAGGATTTAGCGCTGAGATAATGTAAAGTAAAAGCGCTATTCGTATGCATCAGAGCTCGGCAGCATACCTGAAAAAACGCCTAAGAGCCCGCCGCCGAGCCTCGAACATAGAAAAAAACGATATAGTTATTCCATATCTAATAACATTTATTTTAGTATCGAGTCTCTATGGCGGAGAATACCGGCAAGATGTTTTTTCATGTCTGCTGCCAACTCTGCTGCATACGAGTAGTGATAAAACTTTACATCACCACATAAAACGGGGTAGA
>Ga0209755_10006963_pt1 | contig 12354 bp, 9 predicted proteins | sample TergutCo191P1_FD_187301 | JGI IMG/M metagenome (GOLD analysis project Ga0209755, IMG submission 187301) | Cornitermes sp. P1 segment gut microbial communities from Petit-Saut dam, French Guiana - Co191P1 (SPAdes) (version 2) | ecosystem: Host-associated > Arthropoda: Insects > Digestive system >... | reverse complement strand
ATAGACTCTATGAAGGGCACTGTATATCGCCCAAGTGCCACCGGCCATAACGCAAACTGGGTAGACAACCCGCAATTGCGCCGCGACATTCCTATCGCTGGCAAAACAGGGACGTCTCAGGACAGACGCGACCTTGGTTTTTCTGGCTCTACGGCGTATTTTACCGCTTCTATTTGGATGGGCAACGACAATAACGCCCGCCTATCGAGCCACGCAAACCCGGCACATTCCACAGCATGGCGGTCTATAATGCAGGAAATTCATGAAGATTTACCGCCGCGCGATTTCGAGCGCCCAGCCAGAATCGAAAGACGTACCGTTTGCCAAGACTCAGGTATGCTGGCAACCCAATATTGCCGTACAGACCCACGCGGCAACCGCGAAATTGCCGATATTTTTGATTCGCGTCATGTTCCAACTCAACATTGCACCATACACAGGCGGATGACCTACTGTAGCACTCACGGGCATTTAGCATCCGAGTTCTGCCCGCCAAGTTCTGTGGTTACACGTGTGGGCATTGTGCGCCCGGCTCCTGTAACAGGTACGGGAACATTTACCGCAAGGGCTGGCCGTGGTACCGAGTTCCCTGCCGCTGTGTTGGCAGGTAGAACGTGCCCGTATCATGTGGCGCATATGCCACCACCACCGCCATACGACGAGTATAACGAATATAGTGCATATACCTATATCCCATTTCCGTATTACCCGTAATGGATCAGTTTAATCACATTCCCGTTATGCCAAACGAGGTACTGGACGCGCTAAGCCCAGCACGCGGCGGCATATATGTGGACGGGACATTGGGCGGCGGCGGCCATTCGAAATTGATACTTGACACATTGCCTGTAGGCAGCCGGTTAATTGGAATCGACAGGGACGAAAATGCCATTGCCGCGGCTACCCGCCACTGCCAATCATCAGCGTTTCAAATCATACACAACAATTTTCACAACATGCCGCAAATCCTGCAAGACCTAAACATCCCTGCCGTCGACGGAATTCTGCTTGACCTGGGAGTATCTTCTCACCAATTAGACACGCCAGAACGCGGGTTTTCCTACAGATATGAGGGCCCTTTGGACATGCGTATGGATACAACATCCAAAATATCTGCATACGACATAGTAAATTCATATACAGAAAAAGACCTTGCCAACCTTATTTTCACATATGGTGAGGAACGTCATTCACGTCGTATTGCCCGCGCCATATGTGAGGCCCGCTCAACCGCACCAATAGAGACCACATTGCAACTTGCACATATAATAGAGCGGACAAGCCACAAGAAATTTGGTGCGCCGCACCCTGCAATGCGCACATTTATGGCTATTCGTATCTTGGTAAACGATGAGATTTCCCCACTTGGCGGCGTTTTGGAAAATATAATTAACTGCCTTATACCCAGCGGACGCATTGCAGTAATCTCATTCCACTCGTTGGAAGACCGCATTGTAAAAACCACATTTCAAAAAATAGCATCCCCCTGCGAATGCCCAAGGGATATTCCTTATTGCATATGTGGCAAGAAGCCGGGCATCCGCATTATTAGTAAAAAACCGATACTGCCCACGCCAGAAGAACTTACACGAAACAGCCGAGCCCACAGTGCGAAGTTACGTGTGGCAGAGCGTCTGTGACGCTCCCCGAAGAAAGCGAAAACGGGCTTTGCCCGTTGTAGCGGCGGGTTTAGGAATGAAAGGATGTAGCGAATTATGCAATCTTCACACGCAAAACAATATAATCCAGAAAACCGCCGCGACAGAAGGCGCGATATTGCACAAAAGCGTGCTCACAGTAATATGATACCTCGCCCAAAAGAGCATCAGCAAAAACATTCTGCAAAAACTGCAAAAAAACGCTACAAAATGCCTGATGAGTTTGCACGCCTTAGAAATAATATACCCCGCGTAACCAAAAAGGGGAATATTTTCTATGTCCTTGACGATTCTCGCGGGCAATACAAAATTCCAAGGCCGCTGATTATTTCTATTGTGGTAATATTCGTATGCGCGATAGTTACTGTTGCCACCCAGGTATATATATCAAGTCTCGAAAGGCAAATTGCAAGTGCCAATGCGCATCTGACACGCATAGAAGCATCCAACGAAGCACTTCTGTCACAAATTGGCGTGCATTATACCGATAATAGAATAGAAGAAATAGCGATTACACGTCTGGGCATGATTTTCCCGGATCAGTCGCAGATTATAGAAATTTATGTACCGCGCATAAGCCATGTAGAATTTAACACTGCGCAGCATTTTCTGCCCAGTGAGAATTACTTTTGGCGCGATATCCGCACTTTTTTAAGTGGAATGTTAGACAGGATCTTTGGGGGGTAGCCATCTATGAAGAAAAAAAAGAAAATAAAACGTTTTACAGCTAAACATCGCGATACGCAGGCAACAGTTATTGGTATACTTCTTACAATTATACTGATTGTGCTTGTGTATCGCGTATATTGGTTTCAAGCTGGGGAGCGTGGTGCCGATTTACGAATAGAAAGCTCACGCCAGCAAAACCTATCTCTAAGAGCGGCGGCATTACAAACTGTTCCCGCATCCCGGGGAGAAATAATGGATAGAAATATGCAGCCACTGGCACTTAGTCGTCCTGTTTACGATATCTTTATAGACGTTGTGGAGTTGCACAACGCAAGTAATCGCAATGCCGCAGGGCGGCAGGCACTACAAAACGTGCGAATTGCAGTAAATTATCATTTTGGCTGGACATTTAGCGAATTTGATGCGCATTTTGCACTAAACAGCGATGGCGAACTTGCGCGGCGCAATCATCACCTTATTGTAGGCAGGGAAGTAGAGCCTGTTTTGGCTCATTATTTACGAGATAAGTTTCGGCATGTACATGCCACAAGGCAGACTCAGCGTTTTTATCCTGCCCCAACTATTGCACCACAAGTTGTAGGCTTCCAGCGTGGCGGTTACTTTTGGGGCTTGGAGTCTTTCTATAATCACCAACTTGTAGGTGAACCTGGCAGACGGTTTTCTGCAGGAGGCGAAGTAGAAGAAATACCAGTGCGCCACGGCTATACGCTTGTAACCACCCTGGATATGGAAATTCAGCGTCTGGCGCAGGCCTCGGTAGACCGCACATATGCAGAAATGAACTCCGAATTTGTTGGCGTTATTGTAATGGATCCATTTACCGGCGAGATTCTTGCAATGGCGCAGGCTCCTTCATTCTCTTTGGCAGACGAATTTGACCCACACCTTACAACTGACACTTGGCTTAAACAGAATTGGGACCTTATGCAGGAAAGCCAGCAAGTTGCCGAAATGCAACGTCTTTGGCGTAATTTCCATATCTCGTATACCTATGAACCGGGTTCTGTTTTTAAGCCGTTTGTAATGGCGGCCGCCATAGAAGAAGGTGTGCTTAACACAAATCAGCATTTTTTTTGCGGCAGGGCCAAAGAAATTTTCCCCGGTGAACCGCCTCTAACATGCCACTCCCATTGTGGCAGCATAAATTTTAGGACAGCACTGTACCGCTCTTGCAATATTGCAATGTTCTACATTGTGAATATGATGGGCCGTGACATGTTTTACCGCTATCGCGGCTATTTTGGCTTTGGCGAACGCACAGGCATCGATTTATTTGGGGAAACATGCGTATCAAGCCCGTATCTAATGTATACCCGGGCAAGACTGGGCCCAATAGAACTTGCAACCAGTTCAATGGGACAGGGATCTAACGTTACAACAATACAGACCATTTCCGCATTTGCATCACTTATAAATGGCGGTAATCTTATGCAACCATTTTTTGTGTCACATCTTTTAGACAGCGACGGCAACGTGGTGGAGGAAAATCACCCTGTTATTACGCGCCGCGTAATTTCGCCCCAAACATCCGATTTTATACGCAGGGAAATGCGATATGTTGTTGCATCGGATCGTGGTACCGCCGCACATGGGCGTATACCGGGGCATACCATTGGCGGCAAAACCGGAACCGCACAGCAGGGTAGACGGGCAGATGGTATAAATACGCTAACATATCTTGCATTCACACCAGTAGAAAATCCGGAACTTATAGTTTTGAAGGTTGTCCACAGGATATGTGCCGACACATATGGCGGGGCGGGGCGGGAACTCTCCCCCAGGACGGCAGCTTTGCTAGAGCAAATAATTGCCTATAGGGGAATGCCGCCATCTGATGGACCATATGCGTTAGAAACCTGGCACCAGCATACCACACCGGAAACCATGCCAGACTATGCCGGATGGAGACTTTCAGATGCGGTTCGTGATTTAGCTAACAGAAGCGGTAGCAGCGGCTACCAGGTCATTGGCAGCGGTTCGCTAATTTCTCGTACAATGCCAGAGCCAGGACGGCCTATGCCGCAGAATGCACCGGTATTTTTCCATATGGAAACGGGTACGGAACTGGAAGGCCAAATGGTTTATATGCCAAACTTAATAGGTCTTACGGCAACTCAGGCGCAAACCATATTGCATGAGTTTGGATTGCCGTTAATTTTATTGGACAGCATAGGTGCTTTAGGCGGTATGGAGAACGGCGAGGCGCGTACAACAAACCCCCTAACTGCAGAAGAATGGGCAGAAGAAGCAGGACAAGCGCCACAAGAATCAATTAATTATGTGATTTATATCCAATATCCATCGGCAGATACAGTAATTGCACGGGGTACCCCCGTTATGATAAGAGCGAGGTAAGAGCATGAGCACTCACACAGATTACGGCAACGAAAGTATAAAGGCACTAAAAGGAGCAGAGCGGGTGAGGAATCGCCCCTCTGTTATTTTTGGGTCCGACGGGTTGGAGGGCTGCCAGCATTCTATTTTTGAGATTATTTCCAATTCCATAGACGAAGCCCGCGAGGGGCATGGTAACAAAATAGAAATCACGCGCCACCGCGACTTTTCGGTTACAGTAAAAGACTATGGCCGCGGTGCGCCTGTAGATTACAACCCAATCGAGAAAAAATACAACTGGGAACTTCTTTTTTGCGAATTGTACGCCGGCGGCAAATACAGTAATAACGAAGAAGATGGCAACTATGCGTTCAGCCTTGGATTAAACGGACTTGGCTTGTGCGCAACACAGTATTCGTCCGAGTATATGACCGCAGAAATTTTGCAAAAAGGCTGGCGGTACACCCTTAATTTCGAAAAAGGCGAGAATATTGGCGGCTTAAAAAAGGAAGATTACAACGGCAGAAAAACCGGCACCACTGTAAATTGGCGGCCCGACCGGGAAGTTTTTACGGAAATTAATGTGCCGCTTGAATGGTACCAAGATATTTTAAAACGTCAGGCCATTGTTAACGCGGGCATAAGCTTTATCCTAAAAGACGAAGAAAGCGGAGAGACATACACATTTTATTATGAAAACGGCATACGCGACCATATAACCGACCTTGCGAGCGATACCGCTTTTACCGAGCCGGTTGTGCTTTCTCATGAGACAAAGGGCCGCGACCGGGCCGACAAAGACGAATACAAGCTAAAATTCGAGGTGGCATTCTGCTTCTCCAACGACGTGAATGTGCTGGAGTATTACCATAACTCCAGCTACTTGGCATACGGCGGCGCACCGGATAAAGCAACCCGCAACGCCTTTGTATGGGCAATTGACACATATGTAAAAAACGCTGGGCACTATAAAAAAGACGAGAAACGGATAAGCTTCCACGACGTAGAAGAGAGCCTGATTTTGATTATCAATTCGTTCTCTACTGTCACGTCGTACGAAAATCAGACCAAAAAGGCAATTACAAATAAGTTCATCCAAGATGCAATTACGGAGTTTTTGAAAAAGCAACTTGAAGTCTATTTTATCGAAAACAAGGCCGACGCGGATAAACTTTCGGCACAAGTTTTAGCCAATAAACGCAGCCGTGAATCTGCAGAAAAGACCCGTATTACGCTAAAAAAGAAGCTTACCGGATCCATTGATTTAAACAATCGCGTAGAAAAATTTGTAAACTGTCGCACGAAAGATACCAACCGCCGCGAGATTTATATAGTAGAGGGTGACTCGGCCCTTGGTTCGTGCAAACTGGGCCGCGATGCAGAGTTTCAGGCAATTATGCCTGTGCGCGGCAAAATTTTTAACTGCCTAAAAGCAGACTATGACCGCATCCTGCAAAGCGATATTATAACAGACTTGTTGCGCGTACTGGGCTGCGGTGTAGAAATTAAGCATAAACAGGCCAAAGACATAAGCGACTTTGATATAAACCGCCTAAATTGGAGCAGAATAATTATATGTACCGACGCAGACTATGACGGTTATCACATCCGTACGTTAATATTAACAATGTTGTACCGCTTGACACCAACCCTTATAGAGCGCGGCAAAGTATATATTGCGGAAAGCCCGCTGTATGAAATAAATATCGGCAAAAAGACCCACTTTGCCTACACGGAAAAGGAAAAGACTGCGATTATTGCAAAAGCAGAAAAAGACGGCACAAAATACAAATTACAGCGTTCCAAAGGACTTGGCGAAAATGAGCCGGAAATGATGTGGCAAACTACCATGAACCCGGAAACACGCCGCCTTGTCCAAGTTATCCCTGCCAATGCCCAGCAAACGGCAGAAATGTTTGAGATGCTGCTTGGCGATAATTTAAAAGGGCGCAAAGCCTTTATCGAAGAATTTGGACATTTGTATATAGACTTGTCTGAGACGGGGTAAATTTATTAGAAAAAAAGCAGTTGGCGAACAGTGCACTGTTATCACCAACTGCTTTTTTGTTTATCTTCCCACAACGGGGAATTGTTCGACTAATGTCAAAAATTGCTGCAGGCCGTTTTCATTTAACTCGTCTATATATGATTGCCATTCCGCTTCTATATCAATTTGACCCCCCATGGCCAGCAAAAAAAACCTTTCTCGAATACGCATGAGTTCTTCGCCGTAGCGTTCGGTTAGTTCTGCATATTGGGTTGCAAACTCGCCGTATATGTCTTCCCTGTATGGAAATATTATCGCACGGCGGCCTGCTTCGCTGGTAGAATGGCGGGTTAATGCGTTGTTGCCAATTCGATATACCATTCCTGCGGGATTATGCATACCTGTGCTAAAAATAAACGCTCCATTCTCATATGCGCGCTCCACATCATCATTAGATTGTATAATTCTGGACTCAAACGGTGCGCCTTCCCATTCAAAATGTTCACCTTCAAAACCGAAGTTAACCATTAAATATGCTTCGTGATCAAAGGACACATAGTCGAATATTTCCAAAATTGTCGCAAGTTCATCATCCGATACTTGAGCACTAACTACCCATGTAAAAGATGGATGAAATGGTGATGCAGAACGTGTGGCAACGCCGGAATCTCCACTAAAGCCAACCTCTGGCGGTGCTACCAAAAGTCTTGCATCAGGTTCTAATTCAAGCAACCAGGATATCATTCCAGTTGGACTCATTAAATCTACCATAAACGCTTGAAACCATCCAGTTGGATATCGCAGGTCGGCAAAGTAGTAATTTGGCTTTCCGTTGTCGTTAACAATCGAATTCCCAAGTCCCCACATGCCCTTTAATACACGATAATTTTGCAATTGTTCATGTCGGCGCATTATGGCAAAACCATAGTGTGAGGGTGGTTCTGAAAAAGCCCGCATAATCTCTAAAAACTGGTCTTGAGTAAATGCGGTGTCTGTAAAATAAATTCGGCCATCAACCAGTGTTGTGATATTTCCGAGCAGGGTTACATTGTGCTCTTCCAGCCAATCCAGCCTGTAAACCGAATATGCAAACAAGTCAAAGTCAGTACCACGATACAAAGGAAGCCCTACTAAGTTTCCTGTGTTGCTATCTTTGAACGCATCCAAACCAAAAGGTACGAACATTAACAAATTAGCGTAGTGTGGCGCGTATCGTGATATCATGTCAAAAGGTATGGTGCGTATTGTATCCGATGCCAACAACACATGTGGGTCTAGCGATGTCTCAAAAATATCAGGTGGATTATTTTCGTCATGTCCATCAGGGATAAGTTCCGGTACGACAGAAACTTGGAAGGTGGAACTTATGCGTCTATCTATTTCCATGTTCGATGGAAGATTACTATCTCCCATCCAGCTAATTGCACGCCCCCACCGTACAGACATATCGTAGCTTGTACGTTCGATGTCAGAAGTGTCATTTTTTCCGCATGCGGTTAAAATAACTACTCCAAAAACAAGCAGGCACAATACTTGTAAACTAACCTTCATAAAATGCACCGCCTAAACTATATTCTGCGATTACCGCCTTACAAACCTTGTGCCAGACATATGCAACCAAGCTTCTCCGTCATTTTCATAAAGCCTAATTACCAAGCCAGTATTCCTGCCCGAGCCCAATACATAAAATGTATAGTCGTCAATCATGCCAATTGGAGAGCCTATATCACCAAGATAACCTACAAAAGCGTAACCGTTTTCATCTACTATAAGATTGACATATGGCACTATAGTAAAGCTATTTTGCGTCTCCGTGTAATATTTAAAAGTACCGGCCCATCTGGTAAAGTTTTCATCAGCTTGCCACAGGCCGCCCTCGATGCGCTTTGTGCCAGAAGTTATTGGATGATCCCCCTGGAATATTGCCATACTCCCGTCCAGTTCATCAAACCAAAATCTTGTACCAATAAACGGTAAGCCAAAGCTGCCATCCGTATAGGGGATAAGCTCCAGAGGAACTGGTATACCGGGCACATTTCCAAACTCTAAATTGCCAGCATTATTAATTTTAAGCCACCCCAAGCCGCTATAGAACCCTGTAAGAGCTTCCAGTTCTTCGCGAGGACGCTCTTCTGGTTCGCCGGGGCCGCGCAGCATAAGCAAGTCAATATCACCCATGATTTCCTGTACAGCGGCAGTCATCGCCGCTTGCATTACGGCCATAAAAGCTCCACCGCCCGTTTGAGAATTGGTTGACAAAAAGATGCCGATACCGCTGTCAAAATGAAATTGCATTGATGTGAGATAGTGTGTTGTACCACCATCATGCCCCTGCGTGACAAGACCATTTGCCCATTGTATGCTGTGTGTACCCAAACCAAATTGCATGGGCTCGTGACGCGATGTCTCATTGTCAAGCTGTATTGCAAACATTTCATCTAAAGAGGCTTGTGATATGATATCCCCGCCGCCGGCAAGGATGATGTGCATAAATTTCGCCATCTCGGCGGCATTTGTAAACATCCCGCCTGCCGATATAGGGTTGACGTAGGTATGCTCTTGCACGGGCAGCGACGCAGAGACATATGGTAATGCCCTATTTGCATCCGCATCTGGGACAAATGTCGTTGTATACATTCCCGCAGGAATCCAGACATATTCTTCAATGTGCTGCCAGAATCCGTGGAAATAGTCATCATGCCCTGCCATTGTGGCGGTCAGAATACCAAGCATCATAGTACCTGCGTTTGCGTAGGACATACGGTTCATCTGGGTATTATTCATGGTCGCATCCGCCATACGCGGCAAGGCATTGTTCATAATATCGGGGTCAGGCGCACCTAAACTCCACATGCCGCCAAAAAAATCCCCCTCAATACCGCTTATATGCGCCAGTAGCATCCGCGGTGTAATATCGCGATAATCTCCACCATGCACGGGGTGCGGCTGCACAAAGAAGTCGGGCAGATATGTCACAACAGGTTCGTCCAAATCAATAATACCCTGCTCAACCATTTGCATAAGAGCTATTGCATTAAACATTTTGATTACCGAGCCTGTGTCAAACAAAGTCATTTCGTCAACAGGGATGCCGCGCTCAATATCTGCATATCCAAATCCTTGCGTCCAAGTAAAGCCAGAATCGCGGTGTACTATAGCCATTGTAAAGCCAGCTATGTCAAGGGCTTCCATAAGCGTTTCTGTGGTGACGACAGCTGTAGCTATTGTATTGGCAAGAAACTCACCTCCGTCAACATGCTGGGTCATAGCGGCTATAATCGCCGAATTTACCAGCGTGACATCTTCTTGGGTCATAAAAGAACGCCCACCGTACAGCACCACGCCGTCTTGCAATTGCATAGATTCGTTGTTTACAGTAACCAGCGGTTGGTTAGTATATAGTACGATAACGTTACCCAGCAATTCAATATGAATTGTACGATCGGCATCCCGCCAGCCAACAACTGCACCAGCATCTTCAAATATTGCACGTACAGGCAGCATTCCCTCTGCCGGGTTTGCCGCACTTACAGTAAATGCAGCGGCAGACATGAGCATAACCATTGCCATAAACATGGCTATTGCCTTTTTGATTGTTCTTTTCATTTCAACATCTCCTTTTTTATCTACCCACAACGGGGGAATTGTTCGACTAGTGTCAAAAATTGCTGCAAACCGTTTTCATTTAACTCGTCTATATATGATTGCCATTCCGCTTCTATATCGATTTGACCCCTAATGGCAAACAGGAAAAACTCTTCCTAATGCACATCAGTTCTTCGCCGTAGCGTTCGGTTAGTTCTGTATACTGCTGTGTAAACTCACCATGTATATCTTCACGGTATGGCAGTATTACCGCACGACGGCCCGCTTCACTGGCAGCGTAGCGGGTTAAAACATTATCACCATCACGCATTAAATTGCCTGCGGGACTAAGCATACGGATAGCGAAAACAAGGGCACCGCTGTTATACGCGCGCATTAGATCATCATTAGGCTGCACTATCCTAGATACAAGCGGCGCGCCTTCCCACCCAAAGTGTTCGCCCTCAAAACCATAGTTAACCATTACATATGCTTCTTGATTAAAAGATACATAGTCGAATATTTCTAATATTACCGCTAGTTCTTCGTCAGTTGTTTGGTTGCTAATCAGCCACGTTAAAGATGGGTTAAATGGCAATGCCGACTGCATACCGGCCCCGAAATCGCCAAATGGCCCTATTTCCGGTGGTGCTATTAAAAGTCTTGCACCCTGTGACAATTCTTACGGTTGATTCCGAAAATGCCCCTATAATTTCTATAAATTGCTCTTGGGTAAAGGGCGTCGGGGTAAAATAAATTTCGCCCTCTCTTATAGGAACAATATTGTCCGGAAGGGAACTATTATGTCTTTCCAGCCAATCCAACCTGTAGGCAGAGTAAATCCACAATTCTTCATTAACATCGCGATATATAGGAAGCCCTATCAAGTCGCCCGTGGCATGTTCTGTATATGCACCCAAACCAAAGGGGATGGACATTAATAAATTATAGTAGCTGGGTGCGTATCTGCGGATCATATCCATATGGATTGTTCTTGTTATTCTGCTTTGTAATAAGTCATGTGGGTTTGACGAAGCAATAAAAATATTGGGGGGATTGTTTTCATCGTATCCGCCTTGTATTAACTCCGGTATAACGTATACAGCAAACCTAGAACTTATGTGTTCAACTATTCTTGTACCCGGCGGCAACTCATCCACTCCCGCTGCCATCCAGTCTTGTTGATTATCTCTGCCGCATGCGGTTAACACAGCTACCCCAAAAACAAGAAGACATAACAATTGTAATCTAATCTTCATTGATACACCGCCTCAATTGTATTATTTATGCTTAAATAATATACGTATTATGTCGCTTATCGTCTGCATATATAGCAATTTTTAGCTTAATTGTTGTAATAAAAAAACTTGCACAATAGCTGTACAAGTAAAATATGATAGTCTAGGGAGAGAGTATCATGCCAATAACAATAAATTTATCAAAAGAGCTTTTAAACATGACTCCGTTTTTGGAAGACGAAGCAAAAAAACACAATATTTCATACGAAAAAAACGACCAAAGTGGATACGGCTTTGGTCATGGCTTCGAAGCAAGCTATAAAATTGAGGCAAATGATATTGTGCTGACAATACACAAAAAACCATTTTATGTGACAAAAGCAATGGTTATAAAAGAGGTCAACGACTATGTTAAAAAACTGCTGAATTGATATTCGCTATAGCGAATCCTGTCCTGGTTTAAATCCTTCGCCCAAAACTTCGCGCACGTCGGTTACAATAACAAAGGCGCGTTCGTCCATTGAATATACCAGCTGTTTTAAGTTTACAATTTCCTTTGCAGGCACCACGCAAAGCAACAAATTTTGTTCTGTTTTAGTAAACCCGCCGCGGCTTGATATTTTTGTCACACCGCGGCTTAAATCCGTCATTATTTTTTCCGAAATAGCGTCCGACTCATTGGAAATGATAAATGCCGCTTTGGAAAAGGACAAACCTTCTATTACCGCGCCGGTTAACTTTGCGGAAACAAATACGGCCAAAATCGCATACATGGTAGTGTTGGCACCAAACATATACAATCCGACCATTATAACTATTGCGTCTAAAACAAATAAGATTTTTGCAACAGAGTAATGGCGGA
>Ga0209755_10006962_pt1 | contig 12354 bp, 15 predicted proteins | sample TergutCo191P1_FD_187301 | JGI IMG/M metagenome (GOLD analysis project Ga0209755, IMG submission 187301) | Cornitermes sp. P1 segment gut microbial communities from Petit-Saut dam, French Guiana - Co191P1 (SPAdes) (version 2) | ecosystem: Host-associated > Arthropoda: Insects > Digestive system... | reverse complement strand
TTCCCGGCCTGATATTCCATTCGGACAGGGGTTCGCAGTACTGCTCGCACGCCTTCCGCGAGGCCTTGCGAGCGGGCTGCCCCGGCGTCCGCCAGAGCATGAGCCGCAAGGGCGAGTGCTGGGACAATGCGTGCGCGGAGTCTTTTTTCGCAACGCTGAAGCGGGAGCTTGACGGCCTTGACGGGAGGCGTTCGGCGGCGGAGGTGCGGCAGTCGGTGTTCATGTACATCGAGACGTATTACAACCGCGTTCGCGCACATTCGGCTATTGACTTTGTCGCTCCGGATGTCTTTAATCTGGGTAGGGTCGCTTAACTATGTTTACATAATCGGGCAAAGACCATAATCCTGACCCTGATAATGTGCAAGGCGATGAACCGTTCCATAGGCAATCTGCTGTTCAGCGGCTTTGGCTCGGTCGATTCCGCATCGAAAAAAGGCCCCGGGGCCGAGCCTAAGGCGGTTTCCGTCGAGGACGCATACATGGTGCTAGAGGCGGCACAGTCGGTGGTGTTTATACCGGGTTACGGCATGGCCGTCGCCCAGGCCCAGCATGTTGTCAAGGAACTGGCGGAAAAGCTGGAGGCGAACGGGGCCGAGGTAAGTTTTGCGATCCACCCGGTCGCAGGGCGTATGCCCGGCCACATGAACGTGCTTCTTGCGGAGGCCGACATCGCATACTAGCAATTGAAGACCATGGATGAAATGAATCCGGTAATGCCATCGCAGGATGTGGCCATCGTAATCGGGGCGAACGACGTGGTTAACCCTGCCGCGGAAACGGACGAATCTTCCCCCATTTACGGTATGCCCATTATCAAAGCCTATGAGTGCAAGACCGTGTTTGTCCTTAAACGTGGGAAAGGCAGGGGATTTTCCGGTATCGAAAACGAGCTGTTCTCCATGCCCAACACGCTTATGATTTACGGTGATGCGAAGGCTACGATATCTTCGCTTGCGGGTGAATTTACGGCTTGATTGTTCCAGACAGGCCATTGCTATCCAAATGAAGGGCCGTCCTGGGGGCGGCCCTTCTTAGCTGTGGACGTACTCCACCCGATATGTTAGGCTGTAAGTATGAGAAGTCTCTACGGTGCTATTACCTGTATTTTCCTGGTGGCTTTTCATGCGGAAGCTCAAACGGCAACGGAAGCGCAGGCAATGACCCCTGCGCAGAATTACTACCGAGGCAGGCATCTTGAAGCCACTAACCGCATGGCCGAAGCTATCATCCATTACAATGAGGTAGTGCGTGTTACTATGGATCAAGTATCCCGCAATGTCGCCACCCGTGACAGCTACGTGTTGTTGACCCGTGCCCTCCGCCGGCTTAACAGGCACAACGAGGTCATAAACTGGGGCAGGCAAGGCCTCCGAATATTCCCCGACGAATTCCGCCTTATGGAAACGATGGGGCAGTCCTTCTTCTTCCTTGGCAATTTCGAGCAATCCCTTGCCTACATGGAACGCTACGCAAACGCCATGCCCGACGGGGACAGGATTTCACTTGCCTACTTTTTTATAGGGGAGATTTTCCGCCTAACGAACAAGTATCACCGTGCGGACATAGCCTATACCACGGCCCTGCTTTTCGAACCAGGCATGGCCCTGTGGTGGTACAGGCTTGGTTCGGTGCGTGAACAGATCGGCGACAGGGAACCGGCAATGGAAGCCTACCAACGGGCGCTGGACATCAACCCCAACCACAACGGCGCTCGCAATGGCATGGCGAGGCTGACGAACCAATGATCGTGCATCCTGTCAAGCAGGCAATGCAAACGGGATCCACAGTCCCATTGCCGCCGTCAGTATCACCATTGCGCCCAATAGCAAAATGCCTTTTATGTTCCGCCTTGGTTTTTTTTGCGGAATATCCCCAGGGCCGCCCAGGTTCGCCGTTTCCATTTCCAGCATCATGCCGTCGATTCCGGCGAATACGTGTCCCCTGCGGATTAGGGGTATTTTTTTCCGCATCAGTTCCAGCATACGCAGGGCCTTCGCCAACAGCGAACCCAGCGATCCTGGTAGCCTAAGGTCGTTTTTGACACAGGCACGGGAAAGCATCATCAACCCGGAAAGGGTAAAGGCCCTTTTAAGCCCGGAAAGCAGGCTCCCCTGGGTTATTTCCAAAGGGCCCAAGGCAAAAAACACCCTCCCATGGGGAACAAGCAGGTTGAAAAAAACAATTCCTGCAATGAATACCACCGTCGCAAGCAAGTTGTTCTTTCTTCCCGAAAACCAGACAAGCAGGCAGAAAAACAAAAACTGCACGAAGTGACCCAGCAGGGAGCGGTCATACAAAAAAATCAGGGCCATCAGCAATCCTGCGACAAAAAGCTCGTCAGCATTGAACAGGCCGTCCCAGCGCCGGCTTCGCCGCAGGCGGCGTTCTTCCCTTGGGAGGGGTTTTGCAGGTTCCTCGCCACGGGAAAGCCTCCCCTCCCCTCCCCTATAGTCGGCGGTTGCCTCGGTCTGCAAGCGATCCATATTTCCCGTGCGAGACGCATACCATAGTGAACGGCGGCAAAAGTATTCGCAGATTATCCCAAGGCTGATGCCAGTGACAAAACCGGCGGCAAGAAACGGGGGCGCAAGGTAGCGCACGGCCTCACCGAAAACCATATAACGGGCAAGAATAAGCTGAACGCCGTTGGAAACCATCGCCCCTGCACAGCCTATACCAGCAAAGCCAAGGTACCTTTTTCCAGGCCCCTTGCCAAAACCAAAAGAGGAAAGTCTGCCTAATGCATACATCACCGTTGCGGAGGTAAAAGTCCCGGCGATGGAAAACAGGAAAATGAAGGAAAGAAATGTGCCGCCTATAAGCCCCTGGCCTATGACCTTTAGCAGCACCAACAGGAAAAAGTCCTTTGTGCCAAGAATGCTAAGGGCAAGAAGCAGGGGCAGATTTGCCAGGCCGATACGCATGAAGGGAAGGGGTTTGGGGATAAGGTATTCGATGGCGGACAGGAAAAAGCAGAAAGCCCCCAGCAATGCAAGGGTATTCCGCCCGTCGCAAATGTCCCGCCGCAAATGCATTGGCCCTACCCTACCCTACCAAGCCGTGGCATCTGCATCGTCTTCACGCCTGCCAGTGCTGACATACAGCATCACCCGATTGGGAAGGCAGGCCGACCACTGCCCGGACAGGCGCACGGCCCCCATGACGACACAGGTCTGATCCATGCATGGCGAGGATACCACCCGTGCGCTGTTGTCCCGTATCTCGATGACGGTATCCCCCAGTGGGCCGGAAACAACCACCGTCTCGCTTGCATCCAGGGGGAAAACCCATCGGCCACCTTCGGCCCTAAGGTTTACGGTCGGGCGACCGCCATCGCCCCCGTACACGACAAAGAACGAGGCGACCACCAAAGCAAAAGCGGGAATTACGATACAGAAATCAAACGGCCTTAACAGCATGGCAAATTTCCGTGACATCCGCTAAAGCCATTGTGGCGACGGCAACCTAAACGCCGACAACCGAGGTTACCTGGGGTATTTCCTTTTTGAGATAGCCTTCGATGCCATTTTTCAGGGTCATCTGCGACATGGGGCAACCACTGCACCTACCAGTGAGCCTTACCGAAACGGTGCCATCGTCGGCCACCGAAACAAATTCCACGTCCCCCCCATCTGCCTGTAGCATGGGGCGCACATTCTCTAAAGCGGCTTTCACCTGTTCTTCCATAGATACATTCTCCATGCATGGATTATACTGGATATTGCCGTGGCGGTACAAGCGAGGGGAAAACAAAGTCAAACATCGTATCTGGGCAACTTCTGTTCGATTCCCTTAACTGTTGCCGTCATTCATGACGTGATCACCATCGGGTACGGTTGCTATTCCCCCCAAACCCAAATCGCCCCATCCCTTCCAACGGCTACCGTGTGATTCGACCCGGCAGACACCGAGGCCCAGTTCGCACCCACCCCTACCCGAACGGGATGCAGACGGCTGATCCTCATGTCATCGCCAAGCCCTCCGTACCATCCCCAAGCCCACAGAGACCCGTCGGTTCTGACGGCAACGGTACGTCCCTCGCCTGCGGATACAGAGGCCCAGCCTGTTGCGGCACCTATGCGAATGGGGGTATGGCGACTGGTTGCCGTGCCGTCACCGAGGCCGCCGTCACCGTTCCATCCCCAGGCCCACAGAGACCCGTCCCTCGCTATGGCAACGGTATGATCCCAGCCGGCAGACACCGAAACCCAGTTTGCCTCGGCGGCCACTCGGATGGGTGTGTGTCGGTCGGTTGTCGTGCCGTCCCCAAGCTGGCCCTGCCCGTTTCCACCCCAGGCCCACAGGGAACCGTCCGCCCTGACGGCCACGGTGTGATCCCAACCGGCGGAGGCCGATACCCAGTTTGTTGCTGTGCCAACCCGAAGGGGAGCGAAGCGGTCAGTCGTGGTGCCGTCGCCGAGTTGGCCATACCAATTGCGCCCCCAGACCCAAAGCGTCCCATCCCTCCTAACGGCGGCGGTGTGCCCAACGCCAGCCGAGGCCGAAGCCCAATTTGTCGCGGCACCTATCCGAACGGGGGCGAGGCGGCGGCTTGAGGTGCCGTCGCCAAGCTGGCCTTCCCAATTGCGTCCCCAGGCCCACAGAGACCCGTCCGTCCTGACGGCAACGGTATGGCCAACCCCGGCGGACACCGAGGCCCAGTTTGTCGCAGTCCCTATGCGGACAGGGGTATGGCGAGCGGTGGTGGTACCATCGCCAAGCTGTCCGTAGCAGTTGCGCCCCCAGGCCCACAGAGAACCATCCACACCTATCGTTACGGTATGATTCGAGCCAGCCGATACGTGCCTTATACCCCTGCCAATATCCAGGCCTGGCATTGGGAACGCCGTCGCCGCCAATGCGGCAATTCCCAGCACGGTCACAACGCACACCCTTGAAAAATCTTTCACGATACCTCCCTTTCCCTATATATTATCGGTTTTTCGGGCCACCATACCAGCCTTGACCGAATAGTCGGGTGTGCAGATACCGAAATATTGCCCTTTGCCGGCAATTTTGCTAAGCTAGAGGCATGGTCAGCGAATGTTACTTACGGGTTCGTAGCTACGAGTGCGACATGTATGCCCATGTGAATAACGCAAATTACCTAAACTACCTTGAGTTCGCCCGCTACGAATTCCTAAAGGATGCGGGTTTTGACTATCCAGAATTTACCAAGGCCGGTTATGGAACGTTTATCGCCCGCATCGAAATCGACTACAAATTGCCAGCGATAACCGACGATGAGCTTACGATCAAAACCTGGCCGATAAAAAAAGGGGCCGTAAGCGGAACCCTTGCCCAGGAGATACGCCGGGGCGACGATCTCCTGGTCGCGGCGAAGGTTACCTGGGCCTTCGTGGACGTAAAGACGGGTATGCCGGTTAAGATACCCAAGGAATGGGATCTGCCAGGGTTGTCCCCAGGCAAAAGTGGTTAGTGGTTCAAAACCAGCCACTAACCACTCTCTCAGGGTTGCCTCCCGATATAAGCCAAAATGCCGCCGTCCACGTACAGGATATGCCCGTTCACAAAGTCCGACGCACTCGAGGCAAGAAAGACCGCAGGGCCTTCAAGGTCCTCGGTTCTGCCCCAACGAGAGGCAGGGGTCTTGGCAAGGATGAACCGGTCGAAGGGATGGCGGCTACCGTCGGCCTGCTTTTCACGCAGGGGAGCGGTCTGGGGCGTTTCGATGTAACCCGGGCCGATTCCGTTGCACTGGATGTTGAACTGCCCAAACTCGCTGGCTATGTTTTTTGTCAGCATTTTTAACCCACCCTTGGCGGCTGCGTAGGCACTAACCGTCTCGCGGCCAAGCTCGCTCATCATGCTGCAAATATTGATAATCTTGCCGCCGCCTTTTTTTATCATCGAAGGGATAACGGCCTTAGCCACGATGAAGGGGGCGTTTAGGTCAACATCGACCACCTGACGGAAGTCGGCGGCGCTCATCTCGGTCATGGGTATGCGCTTGATGATTCCGGCATTGTTCACAAGAATGTCAACCACGCCGACTTCCTTCTCGATTCTTGCCGCCGTCTCGTTTACGGCGGCCTCGTCGGTAACGTCACAGACATAACCGGTGGCACGAATGCCCTCGGCCCTGTACGCATCAAGCCCGTTGTCAACCTGCTCCTGCCCCCTGTCGTTGAAGACCACGGTGGCTCCAGCCTTGTGGAATGCCCTGGCAAAGGCGAAACCGATGCCGTAGGAAGCACCGGTAACCCAGGCGACTTTTCCTTTCAGCGAAAATGTTTCAAGAACGCTCATATTTTTCTCCTGCCTCGCTTATCTAAGATCCTCGGTCGGGATGGTGTCCATGTCGTCGAAGGTCTGGTTCTCGCCGGCCATCGCCCATATAAAACTGTAGGCGGCGGTGCCAACCCCGGAATGGATCGACCAGGAAGGCGAGATTACCGCCTGCTCGTTGCCCATCACGATATGACGGGTCTGGTCGGGCTGCCCGTGCATGTGGAAAACCATCGCGCCGGGTTTAACGTCGAAGTACAGGTACACCTCCATGCGCCGCTCGTGGGTATGGCATGGCATGGTGTTCCAGACCGAGCCTTCCTCCAGCACGGTCATGCCCATCACCAGTTGGCAACTTTGGCAAACCGCAGGATGCACGTACTGATAAATCGTACGCACGTTTACCGTGGCAGCCTCGCCCAGCTTGCGTGGGTTGGCTTTCTCGATTGGAATGAACACCGTGGGGTACGGGGTGTGAGCCGGCGCACTGGCAAGGTAGAACTTCGGCGGATTGGTTTTGTCCGTCGAGGAAAACAGCACGTCCTTCACGCCCTTGCCTATGTACAGGCCGTCGCCCTTTTTCATCGCATAGTCGGTTCCATCGGCGGAAACCTTGCCCTGCCCGGCGACGCAGATAATCCCCAGCTCCCTGCGGTCGAGAAAGACATCGCTGCCAAAGTCCTTGCCACCCTCCAGGCGCAGCGTTTCCCCCACGGGAAAGGCACCGCCGAACACCACCCTGTCGCTGTGGGTGTAGCACAGGCTTATCTCGTCTTTGACGAAAACATCCTCGAAAAGAAAATGTTCGCGCATGGTGTCGGTATCGTAGCACATCGCATCGTAGGGATGCTCGGCATAGCGGATTTCCAGGTTCATGATCGTTCTCCTTGCACCAGGCGACAACCTAGCTTTCGTAGTGTACCACGGACAGGCCTGTCCTTCATGGGAAAAAAGCGCGGAAAAAGATCACTTTTCCGGTTTTGCATAATCGCAAACAGCCCTCGCCGTCCACTTGACACGTCAACCACCCAGCCCTATGCTCATAAACATACAATGACTCAATCACTTGAAGACTATCTGGAAATGGTCAGCTTCCTTGACGATGAGGGGCCTGTTCGGGTTACGGACATTGCCTCCAGGCTGGGGGTCTCAAAGCCTTCGGTGCTTGCGGCCCTGCGGGCACTGGAAAGCCAGGGTTTCCTTAAGCACGAACGCTACCGCACGGTGTTCCTTACCGACCTGGGCAGGAAACAGGCGGCCCTTATTCGGGAGCGGCACAAAATGCTCACCTACTTCCTGCGAGACGTCGTCGGGGTAAGCCCCGAAATGGCGGACTCCGATGCCTGCAAAATGGAACACCACCTCTCCCCCGAAACCCTGGAAAAAATGCGCGCGATGGTAAAGACAAAGCAGATGGAAAAAGCTGAAGTCTAGGGAACCACTGAATAAATCAGCGGTTCCCTAGGTTCAGTGGGAAAACTTTAGGACAAACTCGGTATCCCAGGTCTTGCCGGCTTCCAGCGACACACGGAAAAGGGGCATTACGCAGAAGGCCTGAAACAGTTTGTTTGCGCCCTCGGAAACGTACACTGGCACGATCCGCATGTCGCAGGGTTTGCTCGCGCTAAGGGTAATCTGCACCTCGTTTTTAATGTCATGGATTTTTATGCCGTCCACACCATGCGCCAGCCCCGCATAGGATGAAGCCCCGGAGGGGAACGCCGATCCGGTAAGGGCATTGTCCGCCTCCCCCGATTTGCAGGCAAAGAACCTGACGAAAGCGTCCGTTTCCCCGGGAATGGAAAGGTCAAGCTCCGGCGCAAAGCAAAAGGACTGCGGCTCCGTTCCCCCGTTCGCCAGGGAATATTTTACGATTACCGAATCCTTTTTTACGGCGAAGTTTTTTTCGATTTCCACCGAGCCAAGGGAATCCTCGGAAGACTTGTGCAACACAAGGCGTAGCCTTCGGCGTACCTTGTCCAGCTCGCCGAGTTCGTAACGTTCTTTCCGGCAGAGTCTTGCCCCATTGACGGATCCGGTACCAAGTTTCTCGATGCTTGCCCCCGAGGGCAACAGGCGGTCGGCGAAAGCTACCCTGTCACCACAGGTGTTCAGGTAGTTCCAGGTTTTCGGCAGATAGTCCAACTCGAAAATACCACCGCAACCTGGCTGTACATAGCAGTTGAGCTTTACGTCCTGGAAAAGCCACTCTTCCTCGCCGTCCATGTTGACATCATACGACAGAAGCGACGGCTCGAACTTGCCCACCCCCCTGGTTATCCGTTCCGCCCCGATCATGGCGCTGTAGGCCGTATTCCGCAGGGTATTGTCGTGAAGCCCCTGTTGGCCAGTGCGGCAAAAAAGTATACTGCCCTGGGCCTTCCAAAGTTCCTCGTAGGCGGAATCCTTGCGAGCCTTGTCGCCCCGGACATGGCTTACCAGCAGGTTGGTAAAAATCATTTTTGAATACAGCCTGCCGGCCTCCGGATACTCGATGATGAAACGACGGGCAGGCACGGCATCCTTGTCCCCCAGCGAATCGGGGATGTACACCTTCCGCAGGCCTTTAAACCGCTTGAAGAGTTTTCCCGGGCTTACCGTCTCGACAAAATTTTCGCAAAGCGAAAGTTCCTCGAAGAAATGGTTCCACGCATAATCCTGCGATTCGTCCTTGCCAGATATGGCTTTGCCTGGGAAAATCGCTACAATGGCCTCGTCAGAACCGTGTCGAGTGGAACCCATGCCGGTACGGCTAAAGTCATCTAGCACCGCCGAAATGCTTTTGCCTGCAAGCGCCGATTCCAGGGACTGCGAGACCGGAAACACGGTTATTAGTTTCCCCTGATCCTCGCAGATACAGGGAGCGTCGGCATCGACATTGGCCAGCGCGAATTGCCGCTCGCTCAGAAAAGTAAAACCCATGCCGCAGGATGCAAGGGGGCTTACCAGACCCTGCTCCCAGGCATATTTCGGTATCCAGCAGCCCTGGGGCCGCTTTCCAAACTGCTTGCGGATATACGTGGTTAGAAGCTCAATCTGCCCTATTTTGTCCTGGTGGGGGATTATGGGCAGTATGGGTTCGTAGAACCCTCCGCCAAGCATCTCAATCTGTCTGCGGCCAACCATGTCCTCTATCAGCATGAACAGTTCCTGATGGGTGCGCTCAACCCAGTGGAGGAGCACCCCCGAATAGTGCAGGACCGCCTGTATCCTTGGGTACTTGTACAGGCAGGAAACAAAGGGCCTAAGTATGTCCGAGTATACACGCTCGAATTCCGCGGTATCGGCACCGTAAGACACATGGGCATGGGATCCCAAAATCAGGTTGATTTTTGAGGGTGCCGTTTTCATCCGCTTCCCAGCACCTCGAAAAACATCACCGCGGCGGATGAAAAAACAAGCGACAGAAGGCCCATGGCTATAAGGGTAAGGGGAGCGCCCCTAAGCCAACGGGGAACGGCCTCCATTTCGGCCCTCCTTCGGATTTCGGAAACAATCGCAACGGCAAGCAGCGTACTCAAAGTAAAGCCTAGGGAAAGAACCAAGGCTTCGATAAGGCTGCTGGCAACAATCAGCGTGACAAATAGGGCGGCGGCGGCAAGCGCACCCCCACCGAATACGTCCCCGGTTGGGGCCTTCCCTTTGCCCCGGTTTGTCGGGGCGTGGGTTTTGGCCATGGGCAGATAGCGTCCCCAAAGATATTGGCAGAGGGACGAAACCATAAAGCACACGGGGAAAACCAGAAGGTATTCCAGGAAACCCAGCGGCAGCAGCGAACGGGCAAACGAGAACATCAGCCACATGAGCAGGACGGAAACGAAGAAAACACCAAGCCGCAGGGGGAGAAGCCCCTTCCAGGCGGTATTCCTTTGGGGGGCGGTTTTTTCGGCAAGGGCTATCTCCCGAATACCGAAGCCCAACTGCAGGACAAGGTTCATGGAAAGGCCGGCAAAAACCGCCAGCATCAAAAGCCAGGCAGCCATCAATCGTCCCCCTCGGCAATCTGCTTTGCCCCAATATGCCTATACATCCCCAAAAGGTAGCCCAGGAGCAGCAAGGCCCCGAAGGAGCCGGAAAGCAGGCGAAGGAAAAGGGGCGATTCCTCGCCAAAGGGATGTAGCAGCATTATGCCCTGCGGCCCCCCGGGCAGGGAAAGCGACCGGAAGCCAAGCGGCTCCCGAATAAGGGCCAGGATGACGATTAGTACGCCCGCGACAAGGGCCTCGGCAAGCGAAAGCCTTAGCACCTGAACCAGGCTTTTGTTTTCGAGCCGTCGGCAAAGTCCCGATCCGGCGCAGAGCATGGGGACAAAGGCAACGACGAAAAACATATGGAACGCACCCAGCGGAAAAAGCAGGGAAAAGAGCATAAGGAAAAGCCCGGCAACAAACGAGGCAAGAAAGGCGAACAGCACCGATCTGCCACGCAGGGGGAAAAGCCTTGCGCCGCCAAAGGCGGCCAGCGAGGAAAGGCAGTACACCCATACCAGTGCTAAAAGGGCCGTAATGGCGTGGGCCAGGCGATCCGAAGCCATTATAAGAAGTGCTCCGCCGGAAAGGTAGGCAAAGGGCGAAAGGTCGCCCCACAGAATGCGCTGCTGCAAAAGTCTGTTCATCTCGCCTCCAACCCGGCCACGATGGCCTCCCGGTGCAAGGCCACCGTGGATTCTATGCGGCGGACGTAGACATCGATTAAACCCTGGGGAATACGATCCATGATCTGCCGTGCATGATTGCCAAGGGGAATCATCTCCACGATTTGCCCCTCCGCCGAAATCTCCACGCCGTGTGGGGCAAGGATGCCATCGCGCATGATTGCGAAGACAAAGAAAAGCGAGTCGGAACCGGCAAGGGTATACCAGCCGCCTAGAAGCTCCCCTGTCTGAAAGGCACGGGGCAAAGGCTCCGAAAGCCGCCTTGTGTCCTCCACGGCGGCAAGTGCCCTGTTCGCCGCATGCATAAGGACGTTGAGCCGAAAGGAGAAAGTAAGCGACCAGAGCAGCGAGGCGGCGAGCACCAGGCCGACAATCCAGGCCGCAAGAATCGCCCTGTCTTTAAGAGCCGGAACAATACTGCTCAAGGCTTGCCTCCTCGGGAATCGACCTTCCTTTCAGGAACCGGCGCCTCCAGAAGCGCCATTTTCAGAGGCGCCTCGATCAGAAGGTGCGCCTCGTTGGGGGGTAGGTAGAACAGCCGTCGTTCCAGCCTGCGAAGAAGCGGGACAAGCGCGTTCACGAGGGCAACGGCAAAGAAGCCCCCGTAGAACTCCCCACCAAAGTACCTGAATAGCACGCTAAGCACTGCGGCAAAAACCGCCACCAGCACGGTACCCCGTATCGATTTGGCACTGGTGGAGGGCTCGGCAATCAGGACAAAGGCCGTTACCAAGGTGCCACCGGAAAGAAGGGCTAGAACGACGTTGCCTTCCCATAAATACCCCTCGAAGGAAAGATCCCCGACCATGCGCACCAGAAGCGCAAAAACCGCGAGGTACACTACGGAAACCCACCAACGGCTGGTGCGGAAGGCGAACATTACCGCTATAAGCAGGAACAGCGAAAGCACCGCGCGGTCGGCGATAAGCCCCGGTGCCTCCATCCAGAAAATGTCGATGTAGCCAGGCGGCAGCTCCGCCCCCAAAAACGTGAACACCGTCCTGTTCATGAAGTCCCTGACCGATTGATCCACCACGCTCCCGCTTCCCTGCAGGTACTCGCTTTGGGCAGCAAAGGCCGGGGAAAAAGCCTCGGGCCAGGAGAAACGCATGAAAAGCCAGCCCCCCAGAGCCGGGTTCATCCAGTTCGATCCCAGGCCGCCAAAGCTGTGCTTTACCACCAATATGGCAAAAACCGCTCCTAGGGCGGCGTACATGGGATGGATATGGTTCGGCAGCAACAGGACAAGCACCATGGCGGATGCCGCCGCACTGCCGTCCACGATCTTTTTGACGCCGTGTTCCCTGCGTGTCACAATCAACTCCGCCAAAACCGCGGAAACCAGGGCCGCAAGGGCCACGTAAATCGACGCCCCCGAATCCCCGATTGCGGACTGTATAACGGCCAGGAACGCAAAGCCGCACAAAAGCCACATGCGGTGGGAGGTG
>Ga0209755_10006961_pt1 | contig 12355 bp, 11 predicted proteins | sample TergutCo191P1_FD_187301 | JGI IMG/M metagenome (GOLD analysis project Ga0209755, IMG submission 187301) | Cornitermes sp. P1 segment gut microbial communities from Petit-Saut dam, French Guiana - Co191P1 (SPAdes) (version 2) | ecosystem: Host-associated > Arthropoda: Insects > Digestive system... | reverse complement strand
ATGATTTTGAAAAAAGCGTTGTAAGCCTTTTATTCTCTGCATTCTCAGCCTCTTCACTCACCCTCCCTCGCGGGAGAGACAAAGACGATTATAGACAATCCTATCCTCTATGTCAAGCACTTTTTTTTATTTTTTTACATATTTTTTACAGTGCAGAAAATGTGATAAAATAAGGCACGATACAATATTTTTTACAGGAGCGGCGGCGATGAAAAAAATCTTTTTACTTTTAATAATAATTTTTTCCGGATGTGGCGCGCAGCAGTTTTCCGAAGCAACAGAGCGGATGGAAATAATAATCTTTGGGATAGGCCGAGCAGACGCGATTATTATAACAACGCAAAACCATGCTGTTATGATAGACACGGGAGAAAATCGCCATGGCCGCGCAATCACGTATTTTATGCACGGAGAAAACATCACATCATTGGATTATCTGATAATCACGCATTTCGACAGCGACCATGTTGGCGGAGCGCACGAAATTATACGTTCCATCGACGTGAACAAGATAATTGTGCCAAATTACAGCCGAGAGTCGCGGCATATGGAACGCTTTGCGGCGGCAAAGCTCGACGCAGGTTTGGAGGCGTATGTACTAAAGGAAGAAATCCGTTTCACGCTGGATGGCGCGGAGTTTATCGTAAACCCGTCCGCCTTGGAATATTTCCACTTCTCACGAGAAGAAGACGACACCGAAGAAGAAATCAACGCATTTATCCCAACAGGCGACGATTTTTCAATAGTAGTCAGTGTCACGCATGGCGAAAACAGCTTTCTATTCACAGGGGACGCGGTTGCAAACCGCCTCGGAGAAATTCTCGCACACGAAGAAATAATGTCCACCGACTACATCTTCCTAAAAGTCCCGCGCCATGGCCGCCACAACCGCCGCAGCGTGGAATTTATCCAAGCGATAAGCCCCCGTTACGCAGTTATCACGGGGTTTCATCCAAATGACCTAAATCGCTACGCCCCGGAACGCCCCACCGACGAACGCGTAATAGCCGCCCTGGAATCCGTAGGCGCGGAAATCTTTTTCACGATGAGCGAAGGTATCCGTATAATATGTAACGGCCACGAAATAATCGTAGCCGAGAAGTAGTTTATGCAAAGTCTTTTTCGCTGGTGTAAACGCAGCCGTTTTCGTCTATTTCGTCATCGCCGTCGATATAGAAATCCTCATCGAAATCGTCTTCCATGTCGCATTCGCAGCAGTAGTTTCTTTTTAGCATACATATTTTTACTACTACCAGTGCAATTGCGATGATAACCAGTACGCCTATGACTATGCCTACAATCATGCCGCGTCTTCCGCTTGCTTGGATTTTTTGTGCGATGTTCCACTCGGTCAGTTTTGACATTTTACATTCGCCCCTTCTGTGTTTTTTATTTTAAATGCGCGACGCATTATTTGCCTTTCGTCATGGAATTTCAAAAGATGGTACGCCTCGTGCTGCTTATAGAAGCCAACATCCGCAAAAAATTCCTCCGCCTGCGGCTTGCAGAAAAATGAATTTGTCGTCATTAGATACCAATGTACTGTCTTTAAAATAACTTCGTTTTCCGGCGCGGCGGTGAAGGAGTATTCGGTTTTGCCCATGTATTTTACTATGCGCGCGCTTACGCCGCTTTCTTCTTTTACCTCTCGCAAGGCGGCCTGCTCGTATGTTTCGTTCGGCTCGATGTTTCCCTTTGGCATTACCCATCCCTTGTGCCGCCCGTTTTGATTCTTATACAGAACAAGTACCTTGTTTTTGAAAATCACCACGCCGCCGCAGCTTATTATGTTTTTCATCAATACCACCTTGGACTATTGTGTGTTGTAATCCGAGGTTTATACGGTTGACCTTCAGGCAAAAATAGCTCGTGCGCCTTACTTTGACATTTCTCCCCAAACGTTACCCAAGCAGCCGGCTCGAGCCAAGCACCCCCGCGGCACATGAACAAACTTGCTTAGTGCTGCTTTCTTCCGAACCTGACACGATTCACAAGCGTCCATTGCGCAGGACTTGACCGTCAACACTACTTACTTGGGGCAGGCTTCAAAAAGAAGGAGCCTGGGTAAAGGCATCACCCTTGCTATAGCGGATTGCAAGCTACAGGGAGCCGCTACTTCCCCGACTAGCACGAGCTAACGAATATTATAGCCTGTAATTTTTTGGATGTCAATTTCACGTCGAGCATAAACCGCGCACCAACGCGAGCAAACTTCGCTCGCGTGCCTTGACATTTCCTAAAGATTTGTCATATATTGCTAGGTAAGATGTATTTTAAGGAGGAAATATGAGCGACAGAATAATAATTGACGGCGTGGACGCATTAAAATCCGCAATGGCGGAAGTCCGACGCGCACAAAAAATTTACGCGGATTTTACGCAGGAAAAGGTTGACGAGATTTTCCGAGCGGCCGCGCTTGCGGCAAACCATAGCCGTATTCCACTTGCAAAGCTTGCTGTGGAAGAAACGGGCATGGGTGTGGTAGAGGACAAAGTGATAAAAAATCACTACGCGTCGGAGTATATTTACAATGCATACAAAAACACAAAAACATGCGGGGTCGTGGAAGAGGATACGCAGTTTGGATTACGCAAAATCGCGGAGCCTATGGGCGTGATTGCAGCGGTAATTCCGACTACAAATCCAACATCCACGGCCATTTTTAAAGGTTTGCTCGCACTAAAAACGCGTAACGGCATCGTCTTTGCGCCGCACCCGCGGGCAAAAAAATGCACCGCCGAAGCCGCCCGTGTAGTCTACGAAGCCGCAGTAAAAGCAGGCGCACCGGAAGGCCTTTTTGCATGGATAGAGGCTCCGTCGCTGGAGATGTCCAACGAGGTAATGCATAATGCCGACCTCATCTTAGCCACGGGTGGGCCTGGTATGGTTAAGGCGGCATATTCATCCGGCAAGCCGGCGATTGGTGTAGGCGCGGGTAATGTGCCTGCGGTTTTCCATCGTTCGATTGACATTCCAATGGCGGTTAGCTCCGTTATTGTTTCCAAGACCTTCGACAACGGAATGATATGCGCCTCGGAGCAATCCGTAATCGTAGACGCAAAAATCTACGCCGCCGTTAAAAAAGAATTTATAAAGCGCGGCTGCTACATTCTTAATGAAGAAGAATGCGAAAAAATCCGCAAAACCATCGTAGTAAACGGCGCGCTTAACGCAAAAATAGTAGGCCAAACCGCCGACACCATAGCAGAAATCGCGGGCATAAAAGTCCCCAAAAACACAAAAATCCTAATAGGCGAAGTGGAAAGCGTAGAATTTGAAGAAGAATTCTCCCACGAAAAGCTTTCCCCCGTCCTAGCCATGTACAAATACGGCAAATTTGACGAAGCTATAGCCAAGGCCGACAAACTCGTAAAAGACGGCGGCTACGGGCATACGGCTTCCATATACATCAACACATCCACTGCAAAAGATGATTTGCGGATATTCGAAAACGCAATGAAGGCTTGTCGCATTGTTGTAAACACGCCGTCGTCCCACGGAGGAATAGGCGACCTGTACAATTTTAAGCTTGCGCCGTCGCTAACCTTGGGTTGCGGCTCGTGGGGCGGAAACTCCACATCCGACAACGTAGGCGTAATGCACCTGTTAAACATCAAATGCGTAGCCGAGCGGAGGGAAAACATGCTGTGGTTTAGAACACCCGAAAAAGTTTATTTCAAAAAAGGCTCGCTAAAAGTAGCACTCTGCGAGCTAAAAGATGTGTACGACAAAAAACGTGTTTTCATAGTCACGGACGAATTCTTATACAAAAACGACTACACAAAAACACTGGAAAAATCCCTCGACGAAATGGGAATCCGCCACACGACATTCTTCAACGTACTCCCCGACCCCACCTTAGAATGCGCCTTCGAAGGCTCGAAGGCCATGAAGGACTTCGACCCCGACTGTATCATTGCATTCGGCGGCGGCTCTCCCATTGACGCAGCCAAAATCATGTGGGTGCTGTACGAACACCCCGAGGTAAATTTCCACGACCTCGCCATGCGGTTTATGGATATCCGCAAACGAATTTACCCCTTCCCGCGCATGGGTGCAAAGGCAAACTTTATCGCAATCCCCACCACCGCCGGTACGGGTAGTGAGGTTACGCCCTTCGCCGTTATCACCGACGAAAAAACGGGCATAAAATATCCACTTGCCGACTACGAGCTTCTGCCCAACATCGCAATCGTGGATGCCGATTATATGATGGATATGCCACCGTCACTCACAGCCGCGTCGGGCATAGACGCCCTCACCCACTCCCTAGAAGCCTACGCCTCCATGCTGGCCAGCGACTACACCGACGGCCTCGCCCTCACCGCAATCAAATCCGTTTTCAAATACCTCCCCATAGCCTACGCCGACGGCAAAAACGAAGAAGCCCGCGAAAAAATGGCCAACGCCTCCACGATAGCGGGTATGGCCTTCGCAAACGCCTTCCTTGGGATTTGCCACTCCATGGCGCATAAGCTTGGCGCGGCGTTCCACCTGCCACACGGCGTAGCAAACGCGCTTCTCATAAATGAAGTAATAAAATTCAACGCCACGGACAACCCGCTTAAAATGGGAACATTCTCCCAATACACGCACCCCAAGGCCACAGAACGCTACGCAGAAATCGCCTCATTCATCGGTCTCGAAGGCAAAAACGACGCCGAAAAAACAAAAGCCCTAATCGCCAAAATCGAAGACCTAAAATCCAAAATAGGCGTAAAAAAATCCGTAAAAGACTACGGCATCTCCGAAGCCGACTTTATGGCAAAGCTGGACGAGATGGTGGAGCAAGCCTTCGACGACCAATGCACAGGCGCAAACCCACGCTACCCGCTAATGGAAGAAATGCGCGAAATGTATCTTAATGTTTATCATGGAAGGAGTTAATCAAATGGACTTATCAAATGTAATTGCACAACGACCTAACAAGACAATTTACCGCGACGGAGACAGGTGCATTAAGAAATTTCATCAAGGACACTCCAAATCGGGTGTTTTGAATGAAGCGTTAAACCAAGCCCGGATAGAGGAAACCTCCATTAACGTGCCAAAGGTGCTGGAAGTCACCATGGTAGACGGCTGCTGGGTAATCATCTCCGAGTTTATCGAGGGCAAGACATTAAAAGAATTAATGATAGAAAACCCTGCGGAAAAACACAACTATATCGACCGCCTTGTGGATATCCAAATGGAAATCCACGAGCAGGTATGTCCATTTCTTACAAATCATCGTGACAAGATGTTTAACAAGATTTCGCTATCGGATTTTGACCCGATGACAAAGTACGAGTTGCAAACTCACCTTAACGGAATGCCGCGCCATAACAAGATTTGCCACGGTGACCTACGCCCCAGCAACATTGTAATCACGCCCGACGGAAAGCACTATGTACTGGATTGGTCGCATGTCACCAAGGGCAACGCCTCCGCAGACGCCGCACGCACGTACCTTGTATCCCTACTAACCAACGCCAAAGACGACGGCGAATACTATATGAAGACATTCTGCCGCAAAGCCGACACCCCCCGCGCCTATGTAGAAAAATGGCTGCGTATCGTAGCCGCCTCCCAGTCCGTAAAAGGCAACAAAGAAGAATTTCCTTTCCTTAGCAACATCGTAAACGTAGTGCAGTTTTAGCAGATATCATCATAACACCGCCGTAGCCTTTATCACTCATAAGGCTACGGCAGTGTTTTTTAATAAATGATGACCAACGTACTGTATCAACCCAATACAATGTACTACACAAAATAAAACCAATAAACCGAGCTAACCTACAGTAAAATGCCGTTTCTTCAACCCAAAGGAAGCGGCGTTTTTAATTGTTACGCTCGACACTTCGGGACACAATGGCCCGAAGTGGAAAGGGGGAATAAATCTATCTTGCAAGGCTTGGTTGAAAAAATCAAGCCCTTTTTTAATGCAATCAAACAGCAAAGGAGGCACAGCGCATGGAAGATGTAAAAAAGCCAACGGACGAAAAATCCACACCCACCAACGAGCAGTTAAACATTAACAGCGAAGCCCCACCGCCCGAAAAAGCACCACCCGAAGCGGCGGCATTGGCACAGGACAGCCAAGCAACGCAAAGCACAGAAAAATCTGCTCTCGAAAAAAACGATAAAGTTGTCACTTATGATTTTAACCAAAAAAACCAAACCTTGCAAAGCAAATCTTCTGAAGCACAGGAAAAACCGCCGCAGGGTGGCAAGGTAGCGGAAGAAAAAACCGATAAACCCAAAGCCGAAAAACCGCCCGAAAAGCAACCTACACCCCGAGGCAGACCGTCAAGCTCCAAGCAAGCCCAGGGCAACTTGCCGTTCTTCACCGCTTAAAGCTCACGACGCGCGTCGGGTTGCTCTCCAGCATTGCCCTGTTTGGGCGTATCTTTAGTATTTCCACAATTTTGGTTGATTATTCCATTTACACTAATTCGGATTCACTCTCTCTTATTTTTTTGTACTTTTGTATGCCACTGCGTCAATCTGAACTTGCAAACCATTTTCTCCGCTGTGGTGAGCAAATTCTGAGGATATGGTTTTGCGTGCAGGGTAAACGCCTTTGAATCGTTCTTTAAACACTTTTTCCATAGTCGGAATGTTCCAAGGGTCTTTCATCATTACGTCAACTTTGACAACCGATTCAAGGGTTAAGTCTACCTTGGACAATCTTAGCTCCATGTTGTCAAGCGCACCATGCACTTGTGCTTCAACGGTTTTCCCTATATTTCCGGCACAAAAGGTCAGAAACACAAAATCGCCCGCTTCAACAATCTCGGAATAGGCATTTCTTTCGGCAGTATCTTTGTCGATACTATGTCTTTTGATTTCGCTCATATAAATCCTCCTTGTATATTGTTAGTTTGCTAAAAGCTGATAGATTTCTTCTTCTGTTTCCAAAACGTCATAATCGCCCGTTTGGTTGTTTGGCTTGTGGTACATAATGCCGTTTTTATGGTTGATTTGGAGACGTTTAATCAATTCTTGCGTGCCAAACTCCCGCGCATAGCGGTTAAATGCTTTGTTGCGTTTGTTTTTAAGCAGTTCCTTGTCGCAGGGGTAATCGGGGCAGGCGTAACAACCGTCTACACCTTTTTGGGCGGCACATCTTCCTACTGCGCATTCGTCACCGTCGGCAATTTTTTTTGCACAGCCGGGGCAATCTTTAAAACTGCATACCACGCAGGCAAATCCGCAATATCCCAGTCCTCTTTCTTCGCAAAAATCCATGTTTATTCTTCCTCTCATTTGATTGATTTTTTTATCGTACAACAAAAATAGTGACACCTGTATGTCACCATTTTTTATAGAGAGATAAAATATTTTTTGCCGTTTCTTGCAATCGGGTTTGTAGTGCTTCGGGTTGCAGTACCTTTACCTTATCGCCAAAGCTTAATAGCATTGCGTACCACATTCTTTCGTTTTCGATGGCGTGGATATGCATTGTAAAATCGCCGTTTTCTTGTATTTCTGTTATTTCTCCGTTGAGATATTCGCATATTTGGGTTTTTACTTCGGCTTTGCATGACAGGGTTATGTTAATGCTTTCTTGTACATCTCCGAAGGCTTGCTCCAATAAGAGAGATGGCTCATTGTGTTGTTTGGAGAATGTTTTTTTTGTTATTTCGATTTTTGTGATACGGGCAAGTTTAAAAATGCGGTAATCCTGTTTGATTGTGCAAAAGGCCAGTAAATACCACGCATACCAGCGGTAGTTTAGGGCAATCGGCTCAATAGAGCGGTTAGAGCCTTCGCCTATGGCATTTACATATGAAATTTTGATAACATTTTTATCGTTTATTGTATTTTCCAGAATTTTTATTTTTTCCTGAATTCCGCTGTTTTCTCCCGAAGCACCAAAATCGAGAAAAATATTTTGATTTTGGTGAGTTGGTAAAATCGATGCTATTTTTTCCAGTGTTTTATTGTATCGGTCGTTGTTGTAAGACGATAAAAGCCCTTTTAGCGCGGCTGTAATGGAGGCCGAATCATCGGAAGTAAGCAGCCGCCCGTCCAGTTTGTAACCTTTCATAACCGAGTATCCGCCCTTTGCACCATAAAGGGACTGTATCGGGATACCCGCCGAGGAAATATGTTCTATATCTCTTAATATTGTGCGCTTTGATACATCAAATCGCTCGGCCAATTTTGCCGCGCTCACATTATCGTGATTAAGAAGATATATCACTATCGCCAAAAGTCTGTCTGTTTTCATAACCTCACCGTATTTCATATTACCTCATTTTATTTATATTTTCCAATAAATAATGCTTGCATATTTTGTAGAAACGGGATTATAATATGGCTACAGAGCCTGAGATGTTCGACACCCTATTATTTTGAACCTACAGACGCAAAACGGGAGCCCTATTTATTGCAATGCCTACGTTATGCCGCCATGTCGCGGAAAGCGGAATCCTTGTTGCGGGCACCCACCTAGCCTTGGGCTAGGTGTCAAAATATAGGACCGGCACCTCGGGTTATTTTATTGCGGTTACTTTTATTGTAAGGAAATTACAAATGACAGACGTTACATTATTGGCACAAGCTAAAAAAAATCCCCCGGCTTCGGAACATGCATTTGAAGAAATTTTGCGCAAATATCAGAAGCTTATCTATCATATTGCCCGCAGATATTTTAATAACCCGGAGGACGCAATGGATGCGAGCCAAGACGCGGCGATTAAGATTTACAATGGGCTGCCGAGGCTAACCTTGCCCGAGGACGGTACGCTAAAGGCATGGATATGTACCGTAACGGCGCGTGTTTGCTTGGATACTTTGCGAAAGCAACGCCCGCAGACGACGGAGCTTACGGAAGAAGTGCTAAACGTGAATACGCCGTCTGCCGAGGACAATGCCGCCACAAATGAGCGCGTGCGAGAAATCCTCGGCGCGATAAATGATTTGCCCCCCGACCACAGGATGGTCGTGATTTTGCGGGATATGCAGGGGCTGACATATGACGAGCTTGCAAATGTACTTAATATTACCGTCGGCACGGTTAAGTCGCGGCTTTCGCGGGCGCGGGCGGGGTTAAAGAGGGCTACCTCCGAAAAGAGTTTGGGCTAGGGCTAGGGTTTCATTCATCGAGCGGGGATTCTTTTGGTTTAGGAATTCTTGCTCGAATTTTTTTCCGAATTCTAATAGGTTGCGGTCTTTTTCCGATAGGTCTTCTTCTCCTATTACGCTTGATAGAGCGCGGGCGTCTCCCACCTCGGCATAGGCGGCAAATAATTTTGCGGCTATGCCGGGGTGTTCTTTTGTTGTGAAGCCTTCGCCTATGCCGTCTTTCATTAGGCGCGATAGGGACGGGAGTACGTTTATGGGTGGGAAGATTCCTTTTTTGTGGAGGGCGCGGTCGAGGACTATTTGGCCTTCTGTGATGTAGCCCGTCAGGTCGGGGATGGGGTGGGTTATGTCTTCGGCGGGCATGGTTAGGATTGGGATTTGGGTGATGGAGCCGCGTTTGCCCGCGTGGATACCTGCGCGCTCGTAGATGGAGGCTAGGTCGGAATACATATAGCCCGGGAAGCCCTTGCGACCGGGGATTTCGTCGCGGGCGGAGGAGATTTCTCGCAGGGCTTCGGCGTAGGCGGTCATGTCGGTTAGGATTACAAGGACGTGGTAGTCGTGGGTGTAGGCCAGGTATTCTGCGGCGGTCAGGGCAAAGCGCGGCGTGGCTATTCGCTCCGTGGGTGGGTCGTCCGCCATGTTTAAAAACATTACCGTGCGCTCGTATTGGCCGCTTTCTATGAAGGTGTTGCGGAAGAACTCCGCTGTGGCGTGATTTATGCCCATCGCCGCGAATACTACCGCAAATTTTTCGTCTGCGATGGTGGCTTGGGTGGCGATTTTTGCGGCGAGTTGGTTGTGCGGCAGGCCGTCGGCAGAAAAAATGGGTAGCTTTTGGCCTCGGATTAACGTGATTAGGCCGTCGATTGCGGAGAAGCCCGTGTGTATGTAGTTGCGCGGGTATATGCGGTGTGTTGGGTTTATCGGGGTGTTTTCTATCGGTTTTGATGTTTTTGAAAAAACCGCTCCAAGCCCGTCCTTTGGCCGTGCGAGACCATCGAATTCTCGCCCGAGGATTTCTTCGGAAAGGGGCATTTGCAGCGGTCGGCCTGTTAGACGTACGGAGGTAGAATCCGACGTTAGACCTCGTGCGCCTTCGAATACGAGGATGACTGCCGTATCGCCGTACAGGTGGATTATCCGCCCTATGCGCGGTGGGCCGGATGGGGTTTTTACTTCTACTATGTCGTCGAAGGCGGCGTCGTGGATTTTGTCTATGATTACAAGGCTGCTGCGGATTTCCTTTAGGCCGAAAAATTCCATTTGAATCGCTCCTTCGTTCGGTTGTATTTAGTATCATTTTATGTTTATAATTGTCAAATTATGCACAAATGGAGGATATTTATGAAACTGATTGCTGCGTTTTTATCGGTGCTTCTTGTTTTTATGTCTGTGGATTTTACCTTTGCCGATGGTTGCGTTTTTGATTTTAATTCTCCGGAAATCAGAGCCGGTGCTGACGAACCTTGGGTGTTTAACGGCACTATCCTTACTATCCGTAACGGCGCGAATATTACTGTCCGAGGGACTGCCGCAAGCCGTCAGCGCATTGAAATCGCGCCCGGTGCGACAGCTAATGTTACACTTGAAAATGTTGACATTTCGAATATATCGACTTTTGCCCCCGCCATTTTAGTTGGGAACGGGGCAACTCTTAATCTTACTATCATAAAGGAAAATACCCTGGTGGGTGGGATTACTGCGGCGGGAATACGTGTGGAAAATGCGACGCTTAATATAGGCGGCACAGGCACGCTTTATGTAACGGGCGGCGATGCGTCCGCAGGAATAGGAGGCTGTACACTTGACAGTGGAGTCGGCGGAAATATTACAATAAGCAGTGGCACAGTAAATGCTCAAGGCGGGGTTACGGGGGGCGCAGGTATAGGCAGTGCTTCCGGATTATTTCAATTCGGGACCGGTGGCACCAGCGGTACGATTATGATAACCGGCGGAACTGTATATGCGCGTGGTGGCGAAGGCGGTGCAGGTATCGGCGGCGGAAATTGCCATAGTGGTGGTAGCCCCGCAACAAGAGGAAACGGCGAAATTAAAATAAAAGGCGGCATGGTTACAGCATACGGCGGCAGATACTACGGCAACTACGCCCCGGGAATAGGCGGCGGACTAAATTCCGACGGCGGTAATATTATAATCGTCGGCGGCAGTATTAGCGGCGCGGAAATTATCGGTGCTTATAGTGAAGGCGGACGGAATGACGGGCAGCCTGTTTTTCTTAACCGCATAAGGCTTGGGGATATTGACGAGGATGGTGTTGCTGTTGATTCTGTTTTATTTAAACGTGGTACGCAGGTCATAGATTACGGTGTAAACCGTGTGTTTACGGGAGAGGATGGGATTTTATATTTTTACTTTCCCGAGTACGAAAATGCGGTTGTGCTGGTAAAAACAAACGGGCAGGTTTATGCGGCTGATTTTGTATCGCCTTGTCCTTTTGGCCATGTGTTGGTTTTGGAGCCTGCGACACCGCCGACCATAAGCGGATACGGAAAATTTAACCTTTATCACGGCGATGGCGGGGGTTTTGTGGTAAGTGCCACCGGAAATCCTATGCCGGCCGTTCCGACCGCTTCCGGAGAAAAAGCAGGCTTGGTGGTTAATGATATTAACGGAGTATTGGAAATAGAAGTTTTGGAAGCTGCGGAAATCGGTACACGCGAAATAACAATAACAGCACAAAACCCAATAGATAGTGTGGAAAGAAAACTCGTGATAAATATTTTACGCCGCGTCGTTGTTTGTATATGTGCCGACGGGGATTGCGATGATTGCATATGTGATTATATTGATGATTGCTATGTTTATATACCTTTGCCTACGCCTACACCGGAGCCTACACCAGAGCCAACACCAAAATCCACACCGGAACCGACGCCCGTGCCTACACCAAAACCCACACCGGAGCCTACGCCAGAGCCTACACCAAAACCCACTCCGGAGCCTACGCCAGAGCCTACACCAAAACCCACTCCGGAGCCTACTCCAGAGCCAACACCAAAACCCACCCCGGAGCCTACGCCCGTGCCGACACCAAAACCCACACCGGAACCTACGCCCGTGCCGACACCCAAGCCCACACTGGAGCCTACGCCCGAGCCAACACCCAAACCCACACCGGAGCCGACGCCAGAGCCTACACCCGAACCCACACCGGAGCCTACGCCCGAGCCGACACCAAAGCCCGCCCCAGAGCCTACACCAAAACCTACTCCGGAGCCTACGCCAGAGCCAACACCCAAACCCACACCAGAGAGATCGG
>Ga0209755_10006960_pt1 | contig 12356 bp, 9 predicted proteins | sample TergutCo191P1_FD_187301 | JGI IMG/M metagenome (GOLD analysis project Ga0209755, IMG submission 187301) | Cornitermes sp. P1 segment gut microbial communities from Petit-Saut dam, French Guiana - Co191P1 (SPAdes) (version 2) | ecosystem: Host-associated > Arthropoda: Insects > Digestive system >... | reverse complement strand
CCCCCCCCCCCCCCCCCCTCCTCCAGTGAAAAATTATGGGTATGCACCAGCTGTACATGTTTAATTTGGAAAGAAGCTACTATGAAAAGTGTGTAAACGTAAAGAAACACCAGAGCACATATTTCTATGATACAATCAATCTTTTGAGAAAAATTTTGACACATGGGTACGAATTTAAATTTTGACAATGACACAATCTATTGCACAATGTAAAGGTCCATGGTCTATGAAATGTACTGGGTACTGAAATTATAATAATAATAATAATAGTCAAAAAGTAAGAGAGCCTCAAAACTAAAAGAAATGGCTGCCAATAATCTGTTGGTGGGAAGTCAGGCTTTAAAAAAAAAATATAACATAAAAAATGAAGCCTTCTCAAATAAGCAGTCATGTTGATACACAGCAAATGTGTGAAATTCTGGGACTGTCTCTGCCATCATACAGTACTGGCCAAAAGACTTGTGTATATGTATCACCTATTACAGGATGCCACTGAGATGCGGCTACATCCCTTTAACCAAAACAAAGACAAGGGATTCATCCCAAACTGATCATGGACATGACTTGATAACATGCTTCCACAATCAACATCTGTTGCACATTCAACATGAGTGACAGTCCACAGACTACTACGTACTTCCACTCACAGAGCTACCAGGTTAACATAGAGCAGTGCAACTTCTGAGTCTAAATGCCACTGGAGAGGAAAAAGGATAACCATACAGTAAAAACACTCAGTGCTGACTGATATATGACCACTTAGTGTAAAGGAACATGTCCTTTGTGCTGGTCCTATAACCTAAGTTCAAAAACTATCTGATGGTCTCCAACAACTGTGGATCTCCCATGCTGATTTCACAGAAATGATCTGCACTTTGATTGTAGGAGGAAAAATTACTGTACTTGAGAAAACCATTTTGAAAGTGTGAATAACCCTCACGTGAATTAAAAACACTGAATGACCATAAATTTTTACTTTTAGTGTACATCTGAATCTGAAGCTGATGGATATTAACACCACTTCATTGTTATTATCTTAACAACACCATTTTGATAAAATTTCTTTCTGTTTAGAATAAAGCATAGATGTGTTATACTTTGTTACATTATGTAATGTACATGCTAAAACATATATGAAAATATTAATACCAGAAAAGAAATATAATATTTTTAATCAAAATTATAACTCTGAGATGATCACTATACTGATCTACCACAGCCAACTGTATGTGGCAGAATTCCCATGATTTTAACAAAATTTAAAAAAAAAAAAACAAAAAAAAACATCAGATCACAATGAATTAGGGTAACTTGTAATGGTGGCAGAATCAAAGTTAAATAAATGAAGATACCTGAACAATATAATTTGTAAAACTACTGGAACTTTCAAGCACAATATAGAATAACTGGAAGACAAAAAATAATGAAAAAGTAAAACCAAAATATCACATTCTAGTATAGAGACATACATAAATTTAAAGATGACTGCTTACGGATATCAACTTATAACTGTTGAAATAAAAGATGAAAATAATAACATACATACGTACATGCAGATTCTCAACATTTTATAAATTTGACGAAAAATTACTGTTAATAACTACACTAAATGCACACGGGATTAATGACACTAATTGGCCTGAAATGCATACAGCTGAGCCATTCTAAGGGAAGTATTTATGCACATCTTTGAAATGGCTGGAAATGCTGTGCTCTGAAGTGCATTAAAGTTACAAGCACTCACTTTGGATAGCATATGCTCTAAGTAATATTTTCTCGTCTAAAAACATGAACATCAAAAGACACATAACCATAATTTTACTTGTTATTTTGCATATATGTAAAATTAGATATTACTCTCAAGCCAGAACACAGAGAAAGGGTATAAGAGAACAGGGTACTGGCAAAATATTTTTGGAGCAAATGGTAGCAGAAGGAAGAAGAAAATTGTACAATCAGAATGGAGAGAAAATGAATGGGTAAAAAATATTGTTCAGCAGGACCAAGGAGAAGACATCTCTTTAACTAGGTGTAGATGGGAGAATATTAAAAGGAAACATAGGGAATAGAGTGTGAGAATCTCCGGGTCTTTCTTTCAGGTTTTCCTTCAAACAATTTACATGCATTTGTGTTCCATTTCCATGTGTTCCATGAGCCTCATCCTTCTCATCCTCCTTGATTTAATTACCCCAGCAATATTTAGTGAGGTGTATAAACCATTTTGAATAATATGCTCAAAGCTACTAGACTCATTACAGTAATGAGTATTGTATTTTGGGATGTGATGTCATGTATTCTGGTAGCCAGTTACCAACGTTTCAGAGGAATATTCTCCTCTATCTTCAGCGTCCCATAATTTGGAGGCAATAGGTTACTCAGAAACATACACAGAACACCACTGGACTGAAAATAATTTCCAAGAAATTGTTCTAAAAATACTTGAACAACTCTTACTTTCCAGACTCATGAGGATGACATACAACTACAGCAGTAATGTGAAAAATTCCAGAAGAGACTTTTCTGACATTTGTAATAAGAAGATGTCAGCTATGCCTAGAGGACAGTACAGAAATCAATTTGTGCAAGAAATGCTTCAAATATATTCATGCTTGCAGCATGCAGTGAACTTTATGTGAATACATTTTCTGAGGGATGAAGACTTCAAATAATTTTTCAAAGAAGTGGTTCATGTTTATTATTCCACTAATGTTTTTTTATGTTTATTTTGGCATAGAAACAAAGCATGTGATTCCACAGTGACTGCTATGCAACAATTTTTTTATTAAATTAAATATCAAAATAAGTAAAATTAATACCTTCCTAAGTAACTTCTCATTTCAAATGCTTAATGTTCTCTCTGTTAAGTTTCTTATGTAATATAATACCTATTAAGTTCGTGTAAATATGTTTCTTCTTCACAATTTGCATTAAGGTTGCACTAGGTTAAAATCTGGGTCTATCAAATCCAGCATGCCCATTCAAGTCACATAATTAGTCACACCCCCTGAAAGGTTAATATAAGGGAGTCCACAGTTATCTGTGGATAATAAACATTTTTACTTAATAAATGGACCTCTGACATCAGCATGGAATGCCTATGTTTAGCAAGAAATTACTGTTGTGAATGTAAATTTAATTTCATGATCTTGCAGATATGGTTAGCATGTGTTATCGATCAGTTTGTTTCATGGTTTGAATCCATGTGAAAAATCTTCAATATGAGGCTCTCTGATACACTACAGATCATGTTCCACAACAGCCTTGTGATCAACCAGCATATGTAATATAAATGTGACCCACTATGTTCAGAATACCTGGTTAAAATATTTAAAGCTTAAGTATACATCATTCCCACCATATCAAAATGTGTTTTCAATTACAAAATAAAGTTTTGGTTACCTACCAGTACTCTTCTGGTCTCATTTCTGACCTCTTGCATCATGACAAACCACAACAGTCATCATGAATAGATACATCTATGGTACTGTATTCTTATGCCCAACTGAAATCAGGATAGGCAACTAGAATCAGAAGTGAACTGGATGTTTTGACACAGGGAACAATAGAAACTGGTCACCTTCACACTAAGCAGCACTGTTACCCATCCTGTCACTACCTGAAATGATTCTGCAACACAGAGCTCTACTATAAAGATGTAATTTCTTTGTTTATGTATTTCTGTTATTAATACCATTAAATGCTTCAGTGTAGCATCTTGTTCTGAAATTCATTGGCCTTTCTAATTATTTCCAGTACCTGGAAAATATCCAAGAGGCCTGAAATTGCACAACCCCAATTCAAGAACATCTGAAACTTCTCTGTAATTCTGTCTGGGTACTTTCATGTCACTGAAAAAACGTAACATATGACGTTTATGCAGAGGAAAGGAAAGAAAAGTTCTGAAACATTTCTATGAAATTGGCTCATGAAATTGTCAAACAATATCAAAACAACAATACAATCATAGCAACTTTCAATTTATACCCCATGAATTTCTTTCAATGAGAAGGAAGCACACAAGTAAAATATGATACTCAAATTTATGAAGATAATTTGATCATAATTATATTCAAAACTAATAATAAGAGAATCAAAATGAAAAGGTTACATTCTCTATGAATATTTAAATTTCAAAAATCAAAACATACGAAAATACTCATTTTTTAAACTGATGTCAATATTTTGATCCAGAGAGTGGGAGTTCCTGAAGTTACAAAGAAGAAGAAGCTGTTGTCTCAGCAATAACAACGTGATAAAATATAAGGCAGCTTCAAGTAACAAAAACAAGTCCCTTAACTGCTCTCAATGGAGGCGTATCTGCAGTCATGGTTGCTAATTCTAACACTTGCACACATCTGGCTTACAACCTTCTTGTAAGGTAGAGGAAAAATCAGACAGAAATCTCGTCTATTGTTAAATGTACAGTGTAAATAAGAAATATTTTACTCATATATACATATCTGGATTAAAAAGATATAAACATTATTAAACACTGAAATATCATTGTGGTGCAGCACTGTTTGTAATGAAAACAACATAAGTTAGCAACAGAACAAATATGGATCAAAATAATAACTACGTACCTTTAACACCAACCGTTTATAACAATCTTATACTCTCAAACAAAAAATAACAAAGAGTATGACTGACATTATCTGAGCACAGCAGGTTCAAAATGTCAAAAAGGATAAGATAAATTCTTATACACATATCACAAGTGCACATTCTTCCTACATACAGCATCATGAACATGTCAATTCATATACATAGTTTCACTTAGAAATCAAGGGACTGAAGTTCAAGGTAAAGCTATAACTATCCAGCTTGTTTCCAGCCCCTCACATTCCATGACATTTTACACACCTCCAAATATATATCTTTGTTAAATTACAAGCCTCTCTAATAAAACTTTTTCTTCTAACAGCAAATATTTCTACACAGTCTTGTACTTTAAAAGAAAATGATACTTCACCAAGCAACTCAAAATTTATGACCCAGAGTAAAACTAACATCTAGCCGTATAAACACACGCATATGATAGCAACAGAACTGATATTAAGTTTCATGCTAATTTAATGTTAATATCAGTTCTGTTAAAGGTCTTGGCACAGTGTGAAAGTGGACTATGTTGCCCACATTTCAGAGGAACATGCTGCCTCAGGGTCTAATAAGTAGGGTTATTAAGTGTTCATGCTACTAGGCAGGTGGTCCCTCACATCCAACAGGGGCAAGAAAAGCCATGGCCTGGTCAGGGCCAATATGGATAGTGGCCAGAATAATATGAAAAAGAGCCTTTATCAGGTCCATCATATGAACCAAAACCACTGGTACATGGTGTCCATAATTGTTAGGGCCGAACACTTCCCAGTAGTCACTGAGTATTTATTACATGAATAAGATGACTGCAGCCAGATATGGTAGGCTGGCACTCATAGCAGGCTGGCATGAAGAGAGAAACCACTCACAGACATACAGAAAATTATGTGAAGCCCTAAAGGAGAGGGACAGGAACAAGGAGTTCACATTGTTCTGCAAACACAGCTGGGTTTGGCCAACAGCACTGTCACCTACATCTAGCCGCATCTTTGCCTCATTAGTACACACTCTTCAAAGCATTTATTAAATATCCTGCTGGTGTTTGTAGACTACAGTATGAACAAACCAGATGACTGAGAGCAATACACACTAAGCTACAGTTTACAGGAAAAAACGACGTGGCTAGCAGTAAAATGAGAGTAACATATTATGTGCGATGCATCTACAAACAACTCTTCCAAGCCTCTCACCACTGATCACAACAATGTAGTTATACTGTAATATCAACCAAATCCTCATATTACAGAGGTTGAGTAATGTGAACGATAAAGTTGTTCCTGTGCATGCCATTACAGCATACAAAGGAGTGGAGGTATAGCTCCATGCATTATTAAACTCAGCACTAGATGGAGGTAAGTAGTCGGTATCATGGCCCTGCTGCTTTACTTGAAGGGAAAGAGGTCTTGGTACTCAGTGAACAGCAAGCTGGGTGGGCCCCAGAGCCAGTTTTGACACTGTGGAAATGAAAAAAAAAAAAAAAAAACTCTTATCTCTACCAGGAATGGAATCACAATCGATTCCTTGATTGTTCAGCCCATATCCCACACAGAACTTAAAAGGTACATATATTTTAATTCACATTAATTTTGTATCATAATAAGAGGTGCAAGGCGAAACTAAGCTGCTAGTAAGAATATAACGAGGTGCACCCTACAGAACATGAATACTGATTCTGAGACTAATAACTAATTACGTAATATCTAAAGTTGTGTAATTCCAGGTGATACCTTATACCAATAGTATTTTGGATACAGTTCAAAGTCTGAAATATACTTGATATAGAAAATATATAGGAATTGCCCCATGTTCCCATTCTCAAGTGATCTGTTATCACTGACATGTGAAACTTCATCTTTTAAGACGGGCCTGCTCAATTCAAATCTCACAGGCAACAGTTGCCTGTGATAAAGTGTTATGTTACTCATGGAGAGATTTTAAATGAAAAAACACCTTTTAATACCTTCCCTAGCAAAACTGAGACAGAATGCCTAAACAATTTTGAAAACTTGTGAGCCTTTATTTATGGAGATATACATTACATTAAAAAATCCATTTCGTAAAAACCAGCTAAAAGTAGTGATACCATTGTCTAGAGTATAAATTACATTTCATTACAAAGTTTTCCTATTAACAGTGCATTCTGTACTGCACTTGATGTGCAGCACACATAAATAAAATTACACACATAATTGTGTGTATATGTATTCATCCTTCAGCATGTTAATTGAAATTCACGTTACCTACATGCAGACCAAATGTTGCCATGAACTGCCTGCACCACAAAAGAGGCTGAGCAGGCCTGTTTTATGGTTCAGTCACAGCACCTGCTGAAGTCATTCCCATGTTTCAGCATGCAAGAAAAGGTAGAGCATGTCCTCATGGTGGTAATAAAGGTGGAGGGTGTGGAATGCACTGCTATCCAATGGCCAGGTAACATGGTCCATTATGTGAGTTTTGCAGCAGGAACAAAAGTGACAAAATGGAGTACAGTGCTATCCATTTTGTTGAAGCCATGTTCCAGTACATAAGTTTTGCAGCTGAAGCACAAGTGGCAGTGTGGAGTACAAATGGGAAAGGGCCATGTGGTTCAGAATTAAGTTAAAATGAAAAAAGGTGAAATCAGACTACATTCATTTTGTGACAGGTGAAGTTGTGTGGGTGTTTGATTACTGCACTTGCTCCCCAGAGGTTTACCATAGCTTCTGGTTTGGTGAATCGTAAGCTAAGTTTGATCTTGATAGAATATTTAGCTATTGTAGACTGCTGGTTCCATTGATGTGTGTCAGGGACTCTATCTGTAGCCATATTTTTCCCTGGTGACTGGATCCAACAATATTTACCAGATTTGTATTTTATTACATCTCATGCCACATTTGGTCATGGTGGCATGTTTGGTGACTGCAATTCACAGTACTCAAATATCCCAATGACAGTAAATACATTATCAGAGTGAACAAACAAGAAGCACAGCAAAACATCAACACTTAGTGTTAATGCATCATCTGGGAAGGCACTTAAATAGATGAACATTCTCACAACTTCAACCATTGAAATGGATAAACACTGAGTACAGCCTAATTTTCATCTCTTTTCCTCCACATTTTCTTCTTAAACACAACACCCTTTCTCACTGGATAGGATGAAACTCCACACACCCACATTTACTCCACTGGGAGAATTTTATACACAAACCCATAGCCTCCTTGTAAGCGGTAGTATCACACTCCACAGTCCATTCCTTCTCACACTACAAAACCTACATATTGGGTCACACATTCTTTCCACCTCCTTCACCTTGAAGATGCTAAGCAAAATGTGTGCTGAAACATTGGAAAAGCTTCAACACAACGCAACCCCAACTCAAGATCTGAAGTTACACATTAGACAGAGGCTGTGAAAACCTACAGGTATGATGAAGGTCATAAAGTACTTTAAACACATCACTGTTTATTGTATACAGACAATAAAAATATTAAAATCTCATATCATCAATTGTACAGATATAAGCCATATAAACATTTTTGATGGCTTATTATTTATGTTCAACTACAATAGGCTAGTCACAGTTAATTATGAATCTCTTTCCTCTAGAAAACCTTTTAAAACATCATTCACAGTCAGCTTTGTGTGTACATAAACTACCTGAACACCACTTTCAACAGGTAATTAGTCACATGCATGAGCCATGTTGTGGCCACCTCTGGTGTATTGAATCAGTATTCAGAAAGCACTGTGTTCATTCCCAAACATGGGCAATAATATTACAATAAAAAAGGTAATAAAAGGTTTGTCAGTATATTGATAACCAGTCACTCAAGGATGGGAGTACAGCCGGCCATCTATAATATTTCGTATGCAACCAAATATACTTCAAGTAATGGACAGCTCAAAGTTACAATGGTACAATTATTAATGTAGTAAATTTTTCTGAAACAGCTTTGGCATGTTATGACAGTGCTGTAGCAAAGTGACTGTTACTGCATCCATGCATACACACTGCACTGGACTGGGATGTACAAACATTATCACCACACCTGATGCTGCAAGGTGCTACATCAAACATCATGTAACCTTTGGTAGTGACTGTGAGGAGTGAGCGTTTAACCCATGCTACACTAAAATTGCTCTAAACTTTGATGGCTGAGCCTAACATACTAATGGGACATAAATTACAAAAATTCCAAGACTGGGAATATAAAAATGTGACATACATATAAAATGACAATGTTACATTCTAAAAGCTCATGTTTTTGGATTCACAAAATATGTTACTATTTAAAATCAGTGACTATAATTGCAGATGCAGTTTTCCTGTGACACTGTTTTGAAAAACCAATGCTTCCACACATTTAGATGAAAAGAAGGGTTTCATGTAAAAATCAGAGTACTTTAAGATTCAAGTCTTCTTGGATGTTAAGCTATGCTGACAGGTAAACAGTAACTGACATTTCAAATGATCATTCATCTTCAGGGTCATGCAGCTTAGAAGGCTGCTTGACCCTGAAGAGGAAGACAATATCAATCAACATGGCATAACATACCAGAAAACTTGAATCTTCAGCAACACTGCTGCAAGAACTTCAAACCTCACAAAACATCGGTCATTATAACAAATAATTACATCTTTCAAGAGTACAGGTATCAAATGTTACTCTATAAAAATTTGTGAATGCTGCCATGGTTACTGCAACTTACAATGTTACAGATGGCAAAATAACATGCCATATTGTGAAACTGTGCTATCTGTAAAATATCCTGGTATTGCTCATGGGATGGCTTGGCCATGTAAAAGAAACACAAGAAAAGTCTAGCGTGTATCATGTCTAAAATATCAGCAATAACAGAAAATTTGCAAACAATATAGGCAGTTTTAAAACCAGATGACACTTGAATGATGTAGCTCCAGGCAATGGAAATGGTGACATATGAAGACTCAGTTGGAGGCTGATAAAATTTGCAGCAGTTGGAATATGTTAACTTTTCCCTTTCACAAACAACATCAACTTGAACAGTTCACTACACTGGACTTTACTTCATGCTGTTTCAACTGTTTGAATATCATTTTCACATGGAAGATCACCAATTTAAAAAAGTGCACACCACTTTCAAGATGTGGATCTATTTAATTTCCCAAGTAAATCTTGAACATCACTACAAAATGCTAACCATCTCAGAAACAAGTTAAACCTAACATATGGCACTTACCAACAAACATTCACTAACCTAATAAGTAACACCTACACTAGAGAGTAGGAAAGTGGGGGCAGGGGCTAGAGGACAAATTTAAGAAAGAAATATACCAGAGTTATTTTCGTTTGGTAAATATGAGAGGAAAAAATCACCTCACTTATACCTGTTAAGCAAAAGCAATGGAATTTCTTGCATTATGAACAAATTTTGTCCCATTATCTGTTTCCTATTTTTTTGTTTCATGAAATGGGCATGTAAAAAGTATTACAAAATTATTTTTCTTTTCCTTACAACAGTAAGTCTTACCTTGTTTTGTCATTATGTAACACCTCAAATACTTCATACCCTCATTCATTCAAGCAAAACTCCATGTGGTCAACTACATGAGTGTTCATAGACTGTGCTGACCATAGAGAAATACTCAATGGAAAAGGTAAAATAAAACAAATAATAAATATTATATACTCATTTCTAAAAATGTCTTCTTTAGAACAGAATAATGCCTACCACACCACTTATAGTTGAAGCCACCACAAAACACATTATGCTCTCTAGCACTGTATTGGTAACAAAAAATCTTCCTTGTAAGTGAGGGGGGGTTTCACATAGTTCATTAATTACATTTAAATATGGGGAATCCACAATAGCATGCCTGCTATCAGTTTGTATTGCTATGATCACATCTTTTGACTAGAATATTAGAATATCACATCATGGCCACCCACACACCTAACAAGGCATACCACCAATCCCTCAACACATCTTACTTGTTCTCAACTGCCAATATTAACAATGTCCCATCAGGATACTGCTTCAGAGATATTATTTTAACTGACAATTTTACTCTATAATAGAGTCTTCATCAAACTGGTTTATTCTGATAAACTGAACTGTGTTGATAAACTGTGGGTGACTGCACATTCTAGAAGCCCTAGTGCAAGAGGCCAACATGTACATGATTCTGTAGTGTGACAGTGCATAAGATGGCAACACTACATGAACACTTGTTGTATTCCCAACTATTCTTATGAGAATGCCTTGTAGTGTATGAAAAAGAAGATAAGAAAGACAGCATAGGCAGCTGGAAATGTGATCCTGGCAATGACATCGATAGTCTTCGCTACTCGAATTGGATGTGGAGGTTCTTTCTTTCGCACCTATAAGAAGATAAACAGTTATCTCAATATAGTTTACTGGTATCTTTCCTAATACCCAAAATACCAGATGTGAGTTACTCCCCTGGTATGAGTCACACACTGGCATGTATTGCACTTCACTACTGTGGGTACCAGTTTCTGTAGTTAGGCTACTGAGTTGTGACATCAAAGCATGTCTGCTCTGGTTACTAGTTGCCAAGATTATGGGTTTGTGATATCACACCAGGATTGGCATGTCTGACAGTTTCCAAAATTAATGGATTGTAACATCACAATACAGAGAAATCTGTTGGAAGCAGTCATATTGAAGTTATTCTCACCCATCATACAATGGGCACACAGCTAATAAGAATAAGACACATAAAAGTTCATTTTATCTGAAAATCACTTTTGAATTTTAACACAAAGTGCCACAAACCTTCTGTCTTACAAGACACAATATATATATGAGAGGTCTAGGTACTGGTAAAATAGAACGTATAAACAAAGACCAAACAATTGTGTTATTGTAACTTCACTATACTACTGTAGTTTTAATACTGCATAACAAGACAAACAAATTGTAGGATATTTCTGCTTTGGTAAGAAAGAGGCATAATAAGCTACTGCTATTGGCTAGTCACTGCCTTTTAATCACATGTAATTTACTACCATACTAACTCCATCAATACTGGCAGAGTGCAGTATCATTTTGGCTCATTGGTTTATTTTTAAATGTGTCTATATACAAAAACCGCACATGTAAGACTGCCACAAAGAATGATAAATTTTAATATTTCACTACATTTCAATACTGTACACACCATGAACCATGTTCTATACTATCCTTTTATTCACCAACTGTTGTGTACTACACTGTATTCTTCACTCACTTATTAGTTCTTGTTCCTATGAGTTTTGGTGTCTATTACCACCACCTTCAGGGAGCTTCAGTCAATCTGTGGTTTCTTTACAGCACATCAAATGCTTATGTGTACTTGTTGACTGAATGTTAAAAATTGTAATTTTCTCACAAATACACCACTTCTTGCATCATTAAAGTCTTTCTGTTAAAACATGTAACCTGTAAAAGCTGAAAGATAAGAGTTACACATTTTAATTGAAAAACTTTAATGATACAGAAAGTGGTGTATTTATGAGAAAACCACAATTTTTAACAGACAGCCAACAAGTGCGCACAAACATTTGATGCTTTGCGCAGGAACCATAGTTTTATTGAAGCTCCGTGAAGACAGTGTTAATAAACACTGAAACGTGTAGCAGCAAGAACTAATATGTGAGTGAAGAACCCAGTGGAGTGCATGGCAATTGATAAATAAGATGTCACTATAGTTTATTTTAAGAAAACCCCAGTAAAATCTCTGGTAATTATTCTTCTTCTTTTTTTTTTTTTACTCAATGGGAGTACAGGTT
>Ga0209755_10006959_pt1 | contig 12356 bp, 10 predicted proteins | sample TergutCo191P1_FD_187301 | JGI IMG/M metagenome (GOLD analysis project Ga0209755, IMG submission 187301) | Cornitermes sp. P1 segment gut microbial communities from Petit-Saut dam, French Guiana - Co191P1 (SPAdes) (version 2) | ecosystem: Host-associated > Arthropoda: Insects > Digestive system... | reverse complement strand
CGGAGTCGCATATCACCGGCGATGCGCCCTGGCACGAAAAATTTGCCGCATTTTGCGCAACAATTGAAAACGCCATTGGCAATCCTGTTTACGCATGGGCGCATCTTGAACTCAAAAAGTACTTCGGGTTTGACGGCGCAATTACGTCCGAAAATGCCGCACAAATTTATGCGATGTGCAACACCCTTATGGAAGCGGATGATTTTTGCGTGCATGGGCTTCTCAAAAAATCTCGGGTGGAATGGCTTGCCACAACGGATGACCCGGCAGATTCCCTGGAAAGCCACGGGCAAATTAAAGCGGCGGCTACCCCCGGCGTGCCAAAAGTTTTGCCCACTTTTCGCCCGGGGATTGTGCTTGAGCCGGATAATCCAGGCTTTGCCGCATATTTGAAACGTCTGGGCGATGCCGCAAAAATCCCCGTGACAGACTGGGATAGTCTGCTTGCCGCACTTTCGCAAAGGCTGGATTTCTTCGCCAAAATGGGCTGTGTAATTTCCGACCATAGCCTAGAGCCGCCGATATTTGAAGCATCCGCTACGGATGAATCTGCGGCGAAAGTGCTGGCAATCAGCGGCGATTTTTCCGCACTTTCGCAAACGCAAATACGCACCTACAAAACCCGTTTATTGGCGTGGTTGGGCGGCGAATATCACGCTCGTGGATGGGTTATGCAGCTTCATATGTGCCCTATGCGGAACAATAATTCGAGAATGCGGCGGCTTACCGGCGCAGACACAGGCTTTGACGGCATAAGCGACGATGGATTTGCCCGCCCCCTTGCACAAATTTTGGACGATTTCGAAAGTCGCAACGTGCTTCCAAAAACGGTTCTGTATGCCTTGAACCCCGCATCGAATGATATGCTGGCGGTACTTGCGGGCTGTTTCGCAGGGCGGGGCATAAAAGGGCGCATTCAGTGGGGTGCGCCGTGGTGGTTTAACGACAGCAAAACCGGCATCGAGAACCATCTCGAAACGCTGGCTAACCACGGTCTTGTTGCAAATTTCATCGGAATGCTAACAGATTCTCGCAGTTTCATTTCATATCCCCGCCACGAATATTTTCGCCGCATTCTTGCAAACCGCCTTGCCCGGTGGGTAGAAAACGGCGAATTTCCAAAGGATATGCCACGGCTTAAAAAAATTGCAGAGGATATTGCGTACTTTAATGCGAAAGGGTATTTCGACATTTGAAAATTTTCCTACAATGTAATATACTTCATCATATCTGTTGCCCCCGGGTGGGGGCGACCATCTTTGCGGCTGGTGTACAGCCGCATAAAAATGTGGAGGCGATTTCATGCACAGTGATTTTGTGACAAAAGGCAACAAAGTTGTACCGCACCGCTCGTTGTTCAAGTCTATGGGATACACAGACGAGGAACTGGCAAAGCCACTTGTGGGCATTGCCAATGCACACAGCGAGGTTGTTCCCGGTCACATTCATTTGGATGATATAGCCAGTGCCGTAAAAAAAGGCGTACTTGCCGCAGGGGGAACACCCATGGAATTCCCCTCCATTGGCGTTTGCGATGGCATTTCCATGGGGCATATAGGAATGAAATATTCCCTGCCTAGCCGTGAATTAATTGCAGATTCGGTTGAGTCTATGGTTCTGGCCCATGCGCTGGATGCCGTTGTTCTTATCCCAAACTGCGACAAAATTGTACCGGGAATGCTTATGGCTGCCGCAAGGTTAAACATCCCCGCCATTGTAATAAGCGGCGGGCCAATGCTTGCAGGTCGTGTTGAGGGACGAGCCGTTAGCCTTTCGCAAACATTCGAAGCCGTTGGCGCACACGCCGCAAAAAAAATCAGTGATTCCACCTTGCAAGAATACGAAGACCAATCCTGCCCCACCTGCGGTTCATGCGCCGGGATGTTTACCGCAAATTCCATGAACTGCATCACCGAAGCATTGGGAATGGCACTGCCCGGCAATGGTACAATCCCCGCTGTTTTCGCAGAAAGATTGCGCCTTGCCAAACAAACCGGCAAAGAAATTATGCGCCTATATAATGAAGGCATTCGTCCTCGTGACATCATGACCAAAAACGCATTTTTGAATGCGCTCACATTGGACATGGCTCTTGGTTGCAGTACAAACAGTATGCTTCACTTGCCCGCAATCGCCTACGAAGCCGGTGTGAATTTGCCCCTTACTCTCGCAAACGAAATTTCGGCGAAAACGCCAAACTTGTGCCGTCTTGCACCGGCAGGACCACACCATATCGAAGATTTGTATACAGCGGGCGGCGTTCCTGCTGTGCTAAAAGAACTCTCCACGCTGGGAATTTTGCACGTCGAAGAGAAAACCGTTTACGGCAAACTATCTGATACGATTGCACCCGCCGAAAACAAAAACCCCGAAGTAATTCGTCCGGCAAACAACCCGTTTTCCCCTGTGGGCGGCATAATGGTTCTTACCGGAAATTTGGCAGAGCAGGGCAGTGTGGTAAAGCGTTCAGCCGTGGCTGATGAAATGATGAAAACCAGCGGTCGTGCCCGTGTTTTTGAAAGCGAAGAAGAATGCGCCGAAGCAATTTATTCTAACAAAATCGTACCCGGCGACGTGGTTGTAATCCGCTACGAAGGCCCCAAGGGCGGTCCCGGTATGCGTGAAATGCTAAACCCAACCGCCGCACTTATGGGCATGGGGCTGGGCACTCAGGTTTCCCTAATAACCGATGGCAGATTTTCCGGCGCATCCCGTGGTGCGTGCATAGGCCACGTTTCACCGGAAGCGGCAATGGGCGGGCTAATCGGTCTGGTAGAAGAGGGCGACAAAATCGACATAGACATTAATGCCGGTACAGTTCACCTGGATGTACCCGAAAATGTAATTGCCGAACGCCGCAAAAACTGGAAGCCGCAAGTAAAAGACGTTGGCACAAGGGGCTATCTCGCACGTTATCAAAAATTAGTTACCGGCGCAGACAAAGGTGCAGTGCTGGTATAGAAAGAGTGATTCGCTTGCAACTTACCGGCGCAGAAATTTTACTCGAATGCTTGCTGGAGCAAAATGTTGATACTATTTTTGGGTATCCGGGCGGTGCGGTTTTGCCCATATATGATGCCCTTTACAAATACAGCGACAGAATAAACCACTACCTCACCAGCCACGAGCAAGGCGCATCCCACGCAGCGGATGGCTATGCCCGTTCCACCGGCAAGGTTGGCGTATGCCTTGCAACCTCGGGCCCCGGTGCAACTAACCTTGTAACCGGCATTGCCACCGCATACATGGATTCTTCACCCATGGTGGCAATCACCGGCAACGTCGCCGTGCCGCTGTTGGGCAAAGACAGCTTCCAAGAGGTAGACACAACGGGCATCACAATGCCCATCACAAAGCACAATTTCATCGTGAAAGACGTGGCAGAACTTGCGGACACAATTCGCCAGGCGTTTCAAATTGCAAAAAGCGGACGACCAGGCCCCGTTCTTGTAGACATCCCAAAAGATGTGCAAACTTTTACCTGCAACTATGCCGCAAAATCTCCCGTACCCACGCAAAACGAAATGCGCACCACCCCGCAAAGGCTTAACGAAGCCGCATGGATGATTCATGAAGCAAAACGTCCTCTAATCTACGCAGGCGGCGGCGTAATTGCCGCAAATGCAAGTGCCGAGCTTATCGAATTTGCGAAGCTAACAGGCGCACCCGTTTGCACAAGTGCAATGGGACTTGGAGGCTACCCCGCTTCCGGTGATGCAAGCGTGGGCATGATTGGAATGCACGGAACGGCGGTGGCAAACACCCTGGCCACAGAATGCGATTTTCTTGTGGCAATTGGCGCACGCTTCTCAGACCGTGTGATTTCCAACGCCACACGTTTTGCCCCGGACGCAAAAGTTTTGCACATAGACATAGACCCTGCGGAAATCAACAAAAATATCCGTGCGGCATATTCACTTGTGGGCGATGTAAAAAAAGTTCTTTCGCTACTTAATCCGATTTTGCAAAAGCAAGACCGACCGGAATGGCAAAACCGAGTTGCCGAACTAAAGCAAAAATTCCCCACAAAAACATATGAACCGGATGGGCTGTTAAAGCCGCAGTATATTCTACAGCGGCTTAGTTTGCTTGCCGCAGACCGTGCGATTTTTGTCACAGATGTAGGCCAGCATCAAATGTGGGCGTGCCACCATTTGCGCATCGAAAAGCCACGGCATTTTCTAACATCCGGCGGGCTTGGCACTATGGGTTTTGGCTTGGGTGCGGCAATTGGTGCGGCGGTGGCAAACCCCGGCACGCCTGTAATAAATATCACAGGAGACGGTTGCTTTCGCATGAACTGTATCGAGCTGGCAACCGCAGTTGAGTACGAGTTGCCGGTTATCGAAGTAATTCTCAACAACCATAACCTTGGCATGGTGCGCCAGTGGCAAACGATGTTTTATGACCGCCGCTATTCTCAAACGTCGTTGCACGGCAAAACCACAAATTTTGTGAAACTGGCAGAAGCCTATGGTGCGGAGGCGTTTCATATAAGTATGCCGGAGGAAGTTGATGGCGTGATAAAAGATGCCCTTGCGCTGAAAAAGCCTGCCGTAATTAATTGCGAAATTGGCGATGACGATAAGGTTTTCCCGATGGTTCCCCCCGGTGCAGGAATTGACCAATATGTACTTGAAGGGGGCGATGCGTAATGCGACACGTTTTATCAATTGTAGTTGCAAACAAGCCGGGCGTTTTGGGACGCATTGTAAGTCTGTTTAGCCGCCGAGGATACAATATCGACAGCCTAAGCGTAGGTGCATCGGAAGATATGCGCTATTCCCGCATCACCGTTTCCCTCCAGGGTGACGAACAAGTTGTAGAGCAAATTAACAAGCAAGTTGCAAAACTTGTGGATGTGCAGGATGTAATTGAACTGAAGCCCGAAAACGCAATTTATCGGGAGCTTTGCCTTGTGAAAGTGGAAGCAACTGCCGCCGCACGGCCGGATATTTTCACCGTAGCCAATGTTTTTCGTGCAAATATCATAGATGTTTCCATTAAGACAATAACAATGGAGCTAAACGGCGACCTTGATAAAACAAACGCTTTTGTGGAACTAATGAAGCCCTACGGGATTCTTGAAATCGTGAGAACCGGTCTAACGGCAATTGCCCGGGGCGCAGATAAGGCAAAATCGTAGTATCTAAGGAGTTTATGGATGGAACCCATACGAAACATTGCAATAATCGCCCATGTAGACCACGGCAAAACCACTTTGGTAGACCAGCTACTGTGGCAAAGCGGCGCATTTCGTGAAAATCAGCAAGTTGCAGAGCGTGTAATGGACTCCGGCGATTTGGAGCGTGAGCGTGGCATCACAATTCTTGCAAAAAATACGTCTGTGCTGTTTGACGGCACAAAAATTAATATAGTTGACACACCGGGTCATGCGGATTTTGGCGGCGAGGTAGAGCGTGTGCTAAAAATGGTAGATGGCGCAGTTCTTGTGGTGGATGCCTTTGAGGGTCCAATGCCGCAAACCAAGTTTGTGCTTAAAAACGCACTTGGGCTAAATTTGCCAATCGTGGTTTGCGTAAACAAAACCGACCGCCCCGAGGCACGCCCGGCAGAAGTTGTGGACGAAGTTCTGGAACTTTTCATGGAGCTTGAAGCATCCGAGGCACAGCTGGATTCGCCCTTTGTTTTCGCAAGTGCGAAAAAAGGGTGGGCTTCCAAAGAGCCGGCAGACGAAGGCCGTGGGATGGAGCCGCTTTTCGAAACGCTAATTAAGTACATCCCGGCACCCCAGGGCGACCCTGCCGCACCCGTGCAAGCGTTGATTTACAACATAGACTACAGCAGCTATCTTGGGCGCATTGGCGTAGGTCGTGTTGTAAGCGGCACTGCACGTGCCGGTGACACCCTTGCAATCGTAAACATTCACGAGCCGGACGTGCAAAAATCCGTGAAAGTCTCGAAACTCTACGTTTTTTCCGGCCTAGACCGTGAAGAGGTGGCGGAAGCGTCTGTTGGCTCTATTTTCGCAGTTTCCGGCATCCCCGAAATAAAAATCGGCGACACTCTTGCCGCACCGGAAAATCCCGTGCCGCTACCGTTCTCAAAAATTTCCGAGCCAACTTTGTCCATGAATTTCATGGTAAACAACAGCCCCTTTGCGGGCAAAGAGGGCAAATACCTTACCTCCAGGCAAATACGTGAACGCCTGTATCGTGAGCTTAACACCGATGTTTCGTTGCGTGTCAAAGACACGGACAGTACAGAAATATTTGAAGTGAGCGGCAGGGGCGAGTTGCACTTGTCTATCCTTATCGAAACAATGCGCCGTGAAGGATACGAATTTCAGGTATCTAAGCCCACTGTTTTGTTCAAAGAAGTGGGCGGCGAAATTCACGAGCCGATAGAAGCCGTAACCATAGACGTGCCGGAGGAATTTTCCGGCGTGGTAATTCAAAAGCTGGGTAGCCGCCGTGGCGAGATGTTGCAAATGGCAGGTTCGAAAGGCGGCTACACCCGGCTGGAGTTTTCCATACCCGCCCGTGGGCTAATCGGCTATCGCAGTGAATTTCTCACAGACACAAAGGGCAATGGCATAATCAACACGCTTTTTGATGGTTATGCCCCTTTCAAGGGCGAAATTCCCGAGCGTCCGCAAGGCTCGCTAATATCTTTCGAAACGGGCAAAGCTGTGCCATATGGTATGTACAATGCGCAGGAGCGAGGTAGCCTTTTTGTAATCCCCGGCACGGCGGTTTACACGGGCATGATTGTGGGGCGCAACGCCCGCAGTGGAGACATGGAAGTTAACATCTGCAAGCAGAAGAAACTCCTAAATGTGCGTGCCGCCGGCAAAGACGAAGCCCTGCGCCTTGTACCCGCAGAAGTTCTGTCCTTGGAGCAATGCCTTGAGTTTATCACCGATGACGAACTCGTTGAAATCACCCCCGAAAATCTGCGCATTCGCAAAAAAATCCTTGACGCAAATATGCGGCAACGGGCGAACAAAAAGTAGACCGTTCCTTAGCCAATCCAAAAAGCATTCTCAATATGATTAACAAACACCCGACCGCTATTTTCTACAACTTCGATTACATCGAAGCGAAAATCTTGGTCGGGTAAATTTTTTGCGGCGATGTAGTGCAAGGCAGTGCGGATTATTTTCTGCTGTTTTGCGGCATTAACAGACTCCGCAGGTGCGCCAAAACTTGCACTTGTGCGAAATTTCACCTCCGCAAAAATAATATACTCGCCGCCCTGCGCTATCAAATCTATTTCGCCACTGCGCAGACGATAGTTTCTCTCCAAAACTTGAAAGCCTTTCTTGCGCAAAAAATCCTCGGCTTCCTTTTGACCCCGCATCCCGGTTCTGAATTTACTCACAGACGGCATAACAATTGCTCTTTCGTGTTCAAATTTGGCTCACGCATTACTTCATCTAAAAGCCGCTCCAGTGCCGCTCCTGTTTCTTTGCCATGTGGCACACCCGCCGCCGCAAGGTCATTGCCGTTTACGGCAAGCTGCCGCAAAGTGAAGCACTCGCCTTTTGCAAGAATGTCTCGGGCTTCTGTTCGCAGGGATTCAGTTTCCGGAGACGGACAGGCAATTTTTTTCAAATCCAAAATTTTTTCGAAATCCTCCGGCGAAACTTTCCGCAGGATTTTTTTAATTTCGTAGCGGTTTTGAGACAGGGGCGAAAAAATCAGAGCCACGTACGTTGACACCGTACGGATTGTTTTATTATCAAAGCGCAAATCTCGCAGAATATTTGCGCATTCATCCCCCGCACGGGCAAGAAACAGTGCAAGCCGCATATTTTCATCGGTTGGTGAGGGTCGCAACCACTCGATTGTCTCCTGCAAATCGCCGGGATATTTGCGACCTTGAAGCACAAATTCCATCTGCCCCGTTTCTTCAAGTAGCGACAATGCGCCAATATTCTTACCGCACAGCAGTTTCACAAGCTCTTCACGCACTCGCTCTGCGCTAATATGCGCCAGGTTTGCTCGCAATTTTTTTGCGAAGTGTTTAGTGTCACTAACCGGTTCAAATCCCAACACCGATGCAAAACGCACCGCACGCAGCATTCTAAGGGCATCCTCACCAAAGCGAGTTTCTGCACAGCCCACACAGCGAATTACCTCCCGTGCGATGTCTTCCCTGCCGCCAAAAGGGTCAACAAAACCTCGTGTTGGGCTGTATGCGATGGCGTTAACCGTGAAATCTCGGCGGCTCAAATCTTCCTCTATTTTCTGCGAAAAGGTTACGCTTTGCGGGCGGCGATTGTCGATGTACTCGCCGTCTATGCGGTAGGTCGTAACCTCAACGCAGTTGCCGCCCACAAGCACGCTAACCGTGCCGTGTTTGATGCCCGTGTCAAAAGTGCGCAAAAACAACGCCTTAACCTCGTGTGGCAAGGCAGACGTTGTAACATCCCAATCTTTAGGCGCTGCCCCCCGAATCATATCACGCACACAGCCGCCCACAATAAAAGCCTCGTGTCCGGCGTTTTCCAAATCCGAAATTATTGCAATCACATACCCGGGAAGTCGAAACATAGCTTTGCTCCATCTTGACAATGAAATGTGGTTTTGTATACTTGCGCAGAGGTGAGCAATACAATGACCAAAGTTCTTGTAGTTGACGATGACAAACGCATTGCAGAATTAATTTCGCTGTATCTGCGCAAAGAGGGTTTTGAAACGAAAGAAGTTTACAACGGGCGTGATGCCGTGGATATTTTTCCACAGTACGCACCGTTTCTAGTGCTTTTGGATATCATGCTGCCCGGCATAGACGGCTACCAAGTGTGCAAAGAAATACGCCGCATAAGCTCGGTGCCGGTAATCATGCTCTCTGCAAAGGGCGAAACTTTCGATAAAGTACGTGGGCTGGAACTGGGCGCAGATGACTACATCGTAAAACCATTTGAGCCGAAAGAGCTTGTGGCACGTGTGCGGGCAGTTTTGCGCCGCTTCGATAATAAGACGCACCCACGTGCCGTGGTTTTGCCAAACCTCTCCGTTGATGCAGATAAACTTGAGGTCATCTACCACAACGAAAAACTGGAGCTTCCACCCAAGGAATTTGAGTTGCTGTATTTTCTGGCAAGCCACCCGGGAATGCCCTTTACCCGTGACCAACTTCTAACCGAGTGCTGGGGCTACGAATACGCCGGAGACACCCGCACTGTAGACGTTCACGTAAAACGCCTACGAGAAAAAATGCGAAAAGCCGATTCCTGGGCAATAAAAACCGTTTGGGGAACGGGCTATAAATTCGAAGTTTTTTAAGTTCCCGGGGGGAAACTCCCGAGAATTGCTTGCACTATACGTTCAGAGGCATTGCCGTCGCCAAATGGGTTTGGTGCGGATGCCATGCGGGCGTATTTTTTTTCGTCCGTGAGGAGATTTGATGCGGCGGAAAAAATTGCAGTTTCGTCTGTGCCGGCCAAAACAAGAGTACCCGCCGCAAGCCCCTCGGGACGCTCGGTTACGTCCCTCAGCACAATTACCGGCTTGTCCAAAGACGGTGCTTCCTCTTGCAAGCCGCCGGAATCCGTAAGCACAAGATATGCCCGCCCCATCAGATTGTGCAAATCCCGCACATCAACGGGGGGTGTGAGAAGAACTCGTTCCTTTCCGCCCAAAATTTCATGTGCGGGCTTTGATACGGCAGGGTTAGGATGAACCGGCCAAACAAGGAACGTATCGGGAAATTCGTCCAGGATTTTTGCGGCGGCACGGCAAATATTTTCCATAGGTGTGCCAAGATTCTCACGGCGGTGCGCCGTCATCAAAATGATTTTCTTTTCGAAGTCCAAATCATTTAGCTTTTCGCAAATGAAATCATGCGCCGGATTAACCGTGTACTTCATCATATCTATTGCGGTGTTGCCGGTGACAAAAATTTTATCCGCAAGTACGTTTTCTGCAAGCAAATTCGCCCTTGCATCATTTGTTGGGGCAAAGTGCAAATCTGCAAGTGCGGTTGTTAGCTTGCGATTTATTTCCTCCGGATAGGGCTGATATTTGTCGCCGGAGCGTAGCCCCGCCTCAACATGGCCTATGGGAATTTGCGCATAAAACGCCGCCAAAGATGCCGCAAAAGTTGTAGTGGTATCGCCATGAACAAGAAGCAAATCCGGTCGTGATTCTTCCAGCACTTTTTGCAAGCCGTTCAAAACACGGTTTGTAATGTCCGACAATGTTTGCCCGGCGGTCATAATGTTTAGGTCAAATTGCGGTGTGATGCCAAAGGGCGCAAGCACGCCGTCCAAAAGTTCTCGGTGCTGTGCCGTTACGCAAACGCAAGGCTCTATTTGCGAGCATTTTTCTAACGCCAAATGAAGCGGCACCATTTTTGCCGCTTCCGGCCGTGTCCCAAACACGGACATTACTTTAATTTTTTGCATGAAACTCACTCCAACTTTTGCATGAAATTAGAACTTTGTGCTATATTATCCCCTGCGATTGTTTTTTGCAATTCGAATTGAAATGGTTGGTGTCACTAACCGGTTCATTTCGACGCAAATTTGAAAGAAGAGAGTTGAGGCCATGAAGAAAATTTTTTTGTGCAAAGAGACGTTAAAGGAAGAAACACGTGTCGCACTTATCCCGGCGGACGTTAAAAAGCTGGTTGCGGCAGGGTTTGAAATTGCAGCGGAATGCGGAGCGGGCGAAAAAACCGGCTACACAGATGCCGAGTACGAAACCGCAGGCGCAAAACTTCTAAAGAAACCGCAAGACGGCTACGATTTTGCGGACATAATCGTACGCATAAACAAGCCCGAAAATATTGCAGGCATCCGCAAGGACACCTTGCACGTAAGTTCTTTCGACGTATGGAACGAGAAAAAATCAATAGAAGAATATGCGGCGGCGGGCATAAAAATGGTTAGTCTGGAGATGATGCCACGCTCCACTTTGGCGCAGAAAATGGATATCCAAAGCTCGCAAGCATCCCTGGCCGGCTATTATGCCGTACTTTTGGCGGCATCACGCCTGCCAAAGTTGCTTCCAATGATGATGACACCTGCCGGCACAATTTCCCCGGCCAGGGTTTTTATCATAGGCGTGGGCGTGGCGGGTCTACAGGCAATTGCCACCGCAAAACGCCTTGGCGCACGGGTTGAAGCCTTTGATACACGCCCCGTTGTTGAAGAGGAAGTGAAATCCCTGGGCGCAAAATTCGTAAAAATAGACCTGGGCGAAACCGGGCAAACAGAGCAAGGATACGCCCGTGAACTTACACCACAGCAAATCGAAATTCAGCGCAAAGGCCAGGCAAAAGTCTGCTCGCAGTCGGACATTGTTATCACCACGGCAAAAGTTTTTGGGCGCAAAGCACCCATGCTGCTTACAAAAGAGATGACCGCAAACATGAAACCCGGCTCGATTATAATCGACATGGCTGTTAAAACCGGCGGCAACGTAGAGGGTTCCGACCCGGAAAGAGACGTAACCTTGCCAAACGGTGTAACAATAATCGGCGGCGACAGCCTGGAGCGTTTTGTCCCAAAAGATGCGTCCAATATGTTTTCCGGCAACATAACCGCATTTCTCACACATTTCTGGAACGACGAGCAAAAAGCCTTCAACCTCAACACATCCGACGAAATAATTAAAGGCTGTCTAATCACCGACGGCGGCAAAATCGTACACGAAAAATTTGTGTGACAACCGTGGAAGGGGCAAGTATATGTGTGCTAGAACGGTTTTGCGCTACGCATTAACATTTGTTGCGCTGTTTGCCTGTATGTTCATTCTCGGAATAATTGCGAGTTCTCTTTGGCTTACGGGCGGCGCATCTTGGTTTGATGTATCTTTAATTGGAAGCTACAACTTTGTGTCTCCCGTGATACCCGCACTTGTTTGCACATACGCAATGAACATACGCTGTTCACGCCCGGAATGACGGGAAAGCTAACAATTTTTAAGACCTTGGGGACGCTGTCCCCAATGCCCCTGCAAGGGGACAAGTCCCCCCGAGAACTTAAAAAGGAGAGTGTTTATGGAAATTTTTATTTTGCTGATTTTTATTTTTGTGCTGGCGGCGTTTTTGGGACGGGAGCTTATTTCGAAAGTTCCGTCACAGTTGCACACGCCGCTTATGGCGGCAACCAATGCAATTGCCGGCATAACCATCGTGGGTGCAATTGTCGTGCTTGCAGAGTCTATGCAAAGTGCGGGAACGCTTGGAAGAATCCTTTCCGTTGTGGCAATTATTTTGGCTACAATTAATATTGTTGGCGGCTACCTCGTTGCAGAGCGTATGCTTGGGATGTTCCGCGGGAAAGGGGACGGCAACAAATGATTAACAATATCGCATACATTGTGGCTTGCGTGCTGTTTATCGTGGGCATAAAAAAACTGAATAAACCGGCAACGGCACGG
>Ga0209755_10006958_pt1 | contig 12357 bp, 12 predicted proteins | sample TergutCo191P1_FD_187301 | JGI IMG/M metagenome (GOLD analysis project Ga0209755, IMG submission 187301) | Cornitermes sp. P1 segment gut microbial communities from Petit-Saut dam, French Guiana - Co191P1 (SPAdes) (version 2) | ecosystem: Host-associated > Arthropoda: Insects > Digestive system... | reverse complement strand
CGAGGCGTATTATAACCGTGTTAGGCTTCATTCAGCACTTGACTATGTTGCGCCTGATGTGTTTTACTTAAGGAACGCCGCTTAATTGTGTGTACCTAACGGGGTAAAGGCCAATGCTCCCTATGTTTGGTTGATCGGGTACATACACAGGCTTGGAGGCTTCTTTTCCACAGGTCTTGCATATGCTACTGAAAAAACCTATCTTGCTAACACCACAATGAGGGCACAGCTTTTGGGATTTCCATTTTCTGGATTGTTCCTGCCTGTGATTTACTTCATCTTGCCATTTTTTTATATTCTCTATGCTTTTTTTGAAAATACGCTCTCTTTCTCGCTGTCCTTCTTCCGCACGGCGCTTTTGCTCTTGTTGTATGTGTTCTTGCTCAATCCGCTTTTGTCGCTCCGTTTCTTCAAGGCGTTCTCTTTCTCGCCGTTCTTCCTCCGCACGGCGTTTTTGTTCTTGTTGCATGCGCTCCTGCTCAATTCGCTTTTGTTCTGCAAGACGCTCTCTTTCTCGCTGTTCTTCTTCCACACGGCGTTTTTGTTCTTGTTGTATGCGCTCCTGTTCAAGCCGTTTTTCTTCCGCGATACGATCCTTAATCGTCTGATTGTATCCGGTTATTCTGGCCTGGTAATTCGTGTCAGCAAAACGTATGGCTTTTTTATAGTTAGGCATATTGTCTAGCGGTTCTTTGTGGTTTGCCAAATCCGCTTCGTCTTTAATCTGCAATTCCGCGCATAATAAGCCTATATACGCTGGCGCGTATTCAGGATCTGTATCCAGTACCTTGTTGAAATACTCACTCGCTTGTTTCCAGTCTGCGTCTTCCAAAAACAACCAGCTCCGTTTCATTAGCGCTTTGTTCGCGGTGGAAGTTGTTGACTGGATTTGTGGGTTTTGCTGTATTGTGACGATATTTGGCTGTTTGCTTGATTTTTGCTGGGCTGGAGGTTTTACCTTGTGCCCCAGCAATTCTGCGATACATTCAATTACCGCCCTTGAAGAATCTGTGTTAATATCATAATCCGCAGACATTTCAGCTATAAGGTTATCAACCAGAAAAGGGTTATTAGCCAAATCTGATTTAAGGCGTGCATATGCTTTCATATCACGCATCGCGACATTTAGGAGATGGCGGATTTTTTTCGCGTCGTTTTCAATGGGCGTATCGGCAAGCGCGCTTTTAAATTGCTGTGGATTGGTGAATATAGCTGTTCCGAAGTGGTCTTTAAGCGCTTGTAGCGCTTTTTCGATTTGGTCTCGCATGGTGGTTGCTCTCCTTTTTATCACTAATGCGGCTTGAGAATATTTTCACACAAATTACTGGTTTCTTCAAGAAAGCGTTGTAATAACATTTGCCAATCTCGCCACTGCTCAAAACGGTTATATTGGAAAATAGAAAAAAGCTTTAGAATCGATCCCTAAATAGCCTGCTTCAGATTTAGCCATAAAGCGGGGCGAACACCACTGTAGTCGTTGTTGGCACGGATGTCATCCACGTAGGCACCGCCGCCACTGCGGACGTCTGCGACGGCGCTACTACGGTCGCCTGGTGACCGCAGCCACCACCAGCGTGCTTCACCATTAGTGCCCTTGGTTATTCTTGCGGAATTATATTGGTCATCAATAAAATGTTGGCTTTTCGGGTTTTTGTTCCGCAACTGTCCGCTGTCAACGAAGTATTTTATCATTTCTTCAAGGCTTAATAAAAATACACTGTCATTTGTAGTATTGCCGCCTTTTGTGCCATACCGCTGATTGTCCCTGTTTGCTATCTGTGTTTTTATAATTCGGTTTTGTTGCTCTTTCGTGAATTTTGTAAAAACTCGCCGTTCAAGTATTTCCACTTTTCCCAACAACCCTATAGGGGGCGCACGAAGGGGGCAAGGCAAATAACAGCTTGTAGAAAACGCTCCATGGCTAGTATACATCAAACTTCAGAGCGCCGCTTTCGTCCAATTCCCAACGGGCACCATTCCACATCAGCCATAATATTCTCCATCGCCTGATATTACGGCGTATCAAAGGTATGCCGATAAAGCAAAGGTAACTAGCTGAAGGTCATATTTATATACGTAATTTTGCGCAAATTTTGTCTATTAAAAATACCCCGCGCCACACGCAAATCATGTCATCAGATCGTGTGTCCGACACGATATCTCACTTATCCCGCTTGTCACCGGCAAAATATTGATGTAAAATAATCAAACTGATAGCTTAATTCTAGCAAATGTTGTTTTATGGGTATTACATGAGCAAATGTAACGGACATGGTTTACAGATAAAGCAAAGTATCGATAGATTTAACAAATGGAGCTTACAAAGAAAATAGGCAAAGGCTAGGAACGATAAACAAGGTGTTCTGGAAAACAATAAAAATGTCTTTTTAAGGGGTGAAAATTATGGCATTAAAAATAGGTGACAAAATTCAACTCACCAATGGAAATTCCATTGAGATTTTAGAAAAGCTCGGTGATGGCGGTCAAGGAATAGTATACAAAGTTGACTATTCCGGGCAGATGTACGCTCTCAAGTGGTTCAAATCTGCCTACTTAAAAGGCCTGGACGAACGGCACGCCAATGGGAAAAAAGAGTTTAAAGACAATATCCAGAGAAATATCACTAAAGGTAAGCCTAACGATAAATTCCTTTGGCCTGAAGCGCTGACAGAAGATAAAGATGGAAGTTTTGGGTATATCATGAAGCTCCGTCCCAAAGAGTATTTTGATTTCACAGATATTTATAATACTAAAGATAAAGACGGAAATCCAGTTAAGTTTCAGAATTTCAGAGCTGCTGTCGAAAGTGCTTTAGGTATCGTAAATGCTTTTCGTGCGCTTCATAAAGCCGGATACTTTTATCTGGACTTAAATGACGGCAATTTCTTTATCAATACAGAGAACGGAGATTGTCTCATCTGTGACAATGACAATGTAACAGCATCCCCAAAGTATAGCTTAGGAAAACCTGGATATATAGCACCTGAATTGGTAAGCGATAAAGACGCCAAGTCTAGCGCATTGACAGACGCGCATTCGCTTAGTGTTGTTTTATTCAGGCTTTTCTTGCGCCACGATCCGTTGATGGGTAAAAAATATTGCGAGAGTGTTGTTCTTACAGCAGAAAAGGAGATAGAGCTCTACGGCAAAAATCCGGTCTTTATTTATGACCCAAAAGACGAATCAAACCGCCCTGTCATGAATATTCATTCCAATCCCATAAAGCTATGGCCAATCTATCCCGTTTATGTTCAGAACGCATTTATCCAAACATTTTGTGAAGGGATGAAAGACCCCAACAAGCGGTTAATCGAGCTGGACTGGAGCAAGGTTATTTTGCGTCTCCGTGATGACATTCTTACATGTTCATGCGGGACGGATATTTTGTGGAACAAAAAAAAGGAAGCCGTTGTTTGTCCAAAATGTAAAACAAATGCAGGAATCCCATATTACATTGAAATAAATGGTTACCGCATTAACCTTTACCCTGGCAACAAGCTTCTCAGTACGCATATTGACGATGACTTTTCAATACAGAACATATATGGTTCAGTAGTTGCAAACAAACAGGACCCAAACAAATGGGGTTTGCAAAATAAGTCAAACGACCTATGGAACGTTAAAAAACCGGACGGTGAAACTGTCACAATTGCGACTGGAAAAGTAATTTCCGTTATACCGGGGACAGAAATTGAGCTTCCCGGCGGTAAAAAACTTGTAGTCAAAGAATAACAACCTTAAAAATCAGGAGGCTAAGAAAATGTCAGAAAATTCTGCAAGCCCATTTGATAATGTGGGTACACCAACGAAACCAGACTTGAACATATTTTTCGTTATAGACCGTTCAGGCAGTATGGGTGGCGCTAGAATCAACTCGGTTAATACCGCAATGAGGGAAATTATTCCCATTCTAAAAGGTGTCGGCGGTTCTGACGCTAATTTGAAAATTGCCGTGCTTATGTTCTCCAACGGTGCTGAATGGATGTACACGGCGCCTATGGATGTGGCAACATTTGAGTGGAACGAATTAGATGCCTTTGGTTATACCGATTTCGGGGCAGCCTGCAATGAACTGTGCAAAAAAATGTCACGTAACGAGTTCATGGCATCGAAAGTCGGTTATAAAAAACCTATTGTAATTTTGATTACTGATGGTGAGCCTTCTGATGACGGTGTGTGGCAAGGGGCATTGAAAACCCTGAAAGAAAACAGATGGTTCAAATTTGCGATAAAATTCGCGCTTGCCGTAGATGAAGCAGATAAAGATGTTTTGAAGGAATTTATCGGCGGTAAGGGTGATGAAGGTATTTATGACATCGGGGAGGATACTAATAAACTCAAAAAACTGATACAGATCATCACCATCACATCATCTGAAATCGGAAGTAGAACTATGCCTATTGACATTAGCACCTCTGCTGCCGATGCCGGTGTAACTGCTGATGATAAAGATGCAGCTAGAACATATAAAGCCGTAGATGATGCCATAGCCGAAGATGCTTTAGTAGACGACTCGGATTGGAATTGATATGGCAAAATATAAGGGCTTTGGGGCTAAATGCGAAGGGTTTAGCCATAAAAACTCTGTTCCTCCCACTGATTGCCAGGATGCTGCGGACTCTTGGTGCGATGAAAAATTCGCAATTTGCGCGGCAGCCGATGGGCATGGCGGCGAGAAATATTTTCGTAGCGGCATTGGTGCAAATATCGCTGTTGAAATATCCATTGAAGCAGTAAAAGAATTCATTAGCCTGCAAAAACCTTCGCTTGGCGGCGAAGCATTATCAGAAGAGAATTACCCCAAACTATTGAAAGGTCTTGCGGCTCATATCGTCTCAAAATGGGTTGATGAAACGAGAAAGCATTGGAACACGAAACTTTGCGATGAAAGAGAAAAGACCGTATTTGATAAGCACTACCCAAATCAAGACCCGTTAAGCAAAGACCTGAATGTCTGTAAAATATATGGCACGACTCTGATTGTGGGTGCTATAACCGAAGAGTTTTCATTTATTTTCCAGTGCGGTGATGGGGCAGCTTGTATCATTCCGCAAAACGGCGATACAGTTATTCCGCCGGAAACAATAGATGAAAACCAAATAGGAAGCATGGCAAACTCAATTTCAAGTTCTAACTGCCTGGAGCTGTTTCGTTACTATTACACGAAAGAAATCCCCAAAGCAATGCTTCTTGTAAGCGATGGGGTTCTGGAATCGTATGGTGGTAACGATGGAAAAGATTTTTTACGTTTCTGCGAAAAAGTGGTGGAGTTATACTTGGGTAACCATGATCAAGCGCAGGGTTTTCTGGAGGATTGGCTGCCCAAGTTATCCGAGAAAGGTAGCGAAGATGATATGTCGATTGTAGGTGTTTTCTTATTGCCAGAGACTAAATCCCATGCAAATGATTTTCTGGAGAATGGCGATCAACCCGAAGATAAAGCGAGCGTGATAAATTAGAACAACAATCAGCCAGGTTTTAAGAACGCTTAATGATCATTTCGGGCATTCAATATTCACTAATCCCCAGCAATTCAAGGCAGCGCTTGCGGATATGCCCATTGAAAACGACGCAAAAAAGATACGCCATCTCCTAAATGTCGCGATGCGTGATATGAAAGCGTATGCGCGCCTTGAATCGGGTTTAGACAATAATCCTTTATTGGTAGAAGGCGATTTCTCATATGATTCCAACATTAATGTTGTTGGGGGATGGATATATTGTCAAACTCATCATGGTCTTTGCAGATTCAGCGCTGCTGGCAACAATTATTCTCATGTATGCACTGCGTCTAACTATGTTTCTTCGGATGCATGTTTTCCCACATCAGACCCTGGTGATTATACTGTCAAAATGCTACTTTGTGAGAAGACCACAGACATCATTGATGGCGATGATTGGATATGAAGGAGTAAATAAACCTTGAACATATGTCCCCCATTATCGGAATGCCACTATTGCAATCTTTGTACCAGAACCTTTTCAACCCCGGCATTAGCTCATGGTGTTTGCTTTCCTTTTATCAATTCATAATTTTAGCGAAAAAGCATCTTGTGTTTTCGTTCCAGCCATGACATACCTGGAAGCGCCCTGCGGATTTTATCGCTGCGCCGACTACTTTTTGCGTTAAATATTCCCCTGCGTTATTTGGGAGGGGGATATTGCGAGAGAGTTTTATTCGAAAGACTTTGGCTTGTTTATTGCCATATGCTTTAATGATTTCATTTAATTGTTCTGTATTGTTAGCGTAAAGACCATTTTTGATATAATAGGAAAGGTCATTTGATTGACAGGCGGGCGTTGTTTTTTTATCCCAATTATGATCACTCGCTATTTCTGCGTCTGTTAGCGCGAAATAATCATACGAATATTCCCCGAATTCGTTATATTTTCTTGCATCCCATGTGATGTCCATATGATAAAACCTGTCCCGTGTCTTTATGATATTCCAAGCATGATTGATAAACGATGTTGATGTATATGCAAAACGTCCGATCGCCAGCGTGCATTCAAATTTGAGTTTTTGAGCCAGCAACGCAAAAGCAGAAGAAAAGCCGTCGCAAACCGCTACTTTGTTTATAATAGCGCCATACGCGTTATGGGAATCCGGGGAATTACATATCCCTTTTGAATTAGCTTGAATTTCTTCCATGTTATACCGAATATTTTTTTGAAAAATGCTGTAAAGCTTAATCAGTAAAGAATATTCATCGCTGGATGCCGATTTTACAGATGAAATAATCTGGTTTGCTTTTGCGTCTAAAGCTGCGCTCCTCTTTTCGGCTTCGGATTTCGAGTGAACTCCTGTTAAAATAATTTTCTTTCCCAGCATAGATTGTTCAATTTCAATCTTTGTCTTGTTAAAATAAATAATGGATGGATTATCGCCAAGAACCGTATTTATTACTTTAGCCAAATCAACGCTGCGGTTTATTTGGGAACAGTCGAAAGACGCCACCATTGTGGAAAAGGCTTTAAGGAGTATTTTATATGCTTGTTGTTCATGGTGCGAGAGATGCTTAAATCCTAATCCTTCATGCAGATTCATTTATTAGATCCTTTTGTTTTACAGTTCCAGCCATAAAGCGGGGCGAACTCCGCCACCGATGAAATTGGCAGAGTTGCCAAGGGCAAAAACAGAACCACCATCGTGCACGAAGGCTGCGTGAGAATTGAAAACGCCGGGCGACCGTAACCACCACCAGCACGCCTTGCCGCCATATTTAGCGACTCTGTCATTGTCATAGCTGTTTGAAAAATAATAACCATCGCTGTTTTTGATAAATTGACCATTGTTATATTCTTTCCGTCTTTTATTATGATAATCGCCGCTGTTGCCAAAATACATGTCGACTTCTTCAAGGCTTAACAGAAATATCTTGTCGTCGGTATTTCTGCCGCCAGGTGAATCGTACCATAGGTTGTCTGGATTATGATTATTTGTTTCGATAATTTTATTTTGCTGCGCTGTCGGGAAATTTTCCAGAAACTCACCGTTTAAATATTTTCGCAAACTACATATTTCCCATGTTATATCTGTAAGCTGTACATTATACGCGTGTTCCTCGTAAGGGCGTGCGTCAATAATATCTTTTGTTATTAGCAGCATTTTACTGCCCTGTACTTTAAGCACGCGCCATTCGTAATTGCCGAATGTTACAGAGTTGTCAATTTTTTGCGCTGCCTTAGTACCGTTGTTTGGCAATGGATTTACAGTTGGCTGAGCTTGTGTCTGCGGCGGTACTGGCGCATCTTTTACTGGGGCTTCATATCCCAAAAGTTCCGCGATACATTCAATTACTGTCCTTGAAGCATTTATGTCTATCATGTAATCCGACACCATATCTGTTACAAGGTTACCTACAATGAACATATTATTGTCAGCAAAACCCGATTCCAGCCTTGAATACGCTTTCATGTTGCATATGGCAATGTTAAGTAAGCTGCGGATTTTTTTCGCGTCTGTTTCTATTGGCGTGTCGGCAAGCGCCGCTTTGAATTGTTTTAGGTTGATGAATATTGAAGGGCCGAAGTGATCTTGTAATGCTTGCAGCGCTTTTTCAATTTGTTCACGCAAAGAAAATACCCAAAAATCCAAATTTTTCGCGAGCCGCCTTCGGCGGCATAAGGCATTTCACCGCTCCGCGGTGAATGTTCCGCCTTACGGCGAAACAGATTAAAAGATTCAAGATTACAGATTTAGCCATAAAGCGGGGCGAACACCACCACTGTAGTCGACATTGCTGCCATCGACGTTGACACGGCCGTCACCGCTAACGCTCGCGGCGCTGCTACTACTGCTACCGGGCGACCGCAGCCACCACCAGCACACCTTAACGTCAGCTCTATTGGCAATTCGCGCGGCATTATATTGATCAACTATGGCATATTGATTATTCGGATTTTTGTTCCTTAACTGTCCGCTGTCACCGAAGTAGTTTACCACTTCTTCAAGGCTTAATAAAAATACACTGTCATTTGTATCATTGCCGCCTTTCGTGCCATACCATTGGTTATCGTTGTTTGTTATCCTTGTTTGAATAATTCGGCCTTGTTGCTCTTTGGTAAATCTTTGCAAGAATTCCCCATTCAGATATTTCCGCAAGCTACATGTTTCCCACGTTATATCTGTGCCTTGCCCGTTATATGGGCGTTGTTCAATAAGAGCCTCCGTTAGTATCAGGGCCTTGTCGCCTTGAGATTCAAGTATTCGCCAGTCGTATTTATTGAACTTAATTACACTGCCAACACTAAGTCCCTGTTTCTTTATTCGTTCATTAATAATCTGATTATATCCAGCTATTCTGCTCTGGCAATTTGTATCAGCATAACGTATCGCCTTTTTATAATTAAGCATATTATCAAGTGGCTGTTTGCAGTTTGCCAAGTCCGCTTCGTTTTTAACCTTTAATTCAGCGCATAGTTTTCCAACATAAGCCATGGTGTTTTCTGGGTTGGCGTCTAGCACACGTTCGCAATATTCGTCTGCTTTGTCCCAGTCGCCGTCTTCCAAAAAAATAAATACTCGTTTCAAGATCGGGTCGTTCATAGCTGGTGTTGCCGACTGGGTTTGAGGGATTTGCTGTGTCGCGGCGGCCTTTGGCTGCTTGGTTGATTTTGGAGGGGATTTTGGCTTATAGCCCAGCAATCCCGCGACACATTCGATTGCCATCCTTGAAGCAGTTATATCTATCATGTAATCCGATACCATTTCTGATACAAGGTTATCAACGGTAAAAGAACTGTTGGCCAGGCCTGATTCCAGACGTGTGTACGCTTTCATGTCGCATATGGCTATGTTCAATAAATTGCGGACTTTTTTCGCGTCGCTTTCTATCGGCATATCTGCAAGTGCGGCTTTGAACTGTCTGGGGTTAGAGAAAATAGCTGTTCCGAAATGGTCTTTTAGCGCTTGTAGTGCTTTTTCAATTTGGTTATGCATTTAGGTATTTTTGCATACTTTTTTGGATTTTTCAAGAAAGCTCAAGCGATTTCTGCGCCTGGCAACTATGCGTGATGAGGACGAATCAGATTACAGATTCAGCCATAAAGCGGGGCGAACACCACCACTGTGGATGTGGACGAAAAGGCCATTCACGTAGACATTGCCGTCAGGGCCGACGTGCGCGGCGCCGTTACTACCGTAGCCGGGCGACCGCAGCCACCACCAGCACGCTTTACCTTCAGCACCCTTGGCAATTCGCGCTGCATTATATTTGTCATTAAACCAATATTCATCTTTCAAGTTCTTGTTCTCCAGCTGCCCACTGTCACCGAAATATTTTACAACTTCTTCAAGACTTAACAGAAATACACTGTCATTTGTAGTACTACCGCCTTTTGTGCCATACCACTGGTTGTCCCTGTTTACTATCTGTGTTTTTATAATTCGTCCTTGCTCCCCTTTCGTGAATTTCTGCAAAAACTCACCATTCAGATATTTCCGTAAGCTACATGTTTCCCATGTCACATCTGTCCTTTCAGTGTTGTATGGGCGTTGCTCAACAATAGTCTCCGTTATTATCAAGACCTTGTCAGTATGCGCTTCAAGTACACGCCATTTGTAGTTGCAAAATGCGATCGGATGTTCGGGGATACGTACACGTACAGGCATAGAAAATTCTATTCCACAGGCCTTGCATGTACGACTGAAAATACTTGCCTTACTACCCCCGCAATGTGGGCACAGCTTTTGGGATTTCCATTTTTTGAACTGTTCCTGTTTACGATTTACTTCATCTTGCCATTTTTCCATATCTTCTTGATATTTTTTTATTTTTTTGGATTCACGCTCTCTATCCTGCCGTTCTTCTTCCGCACGTCGTGCTTGTTCTTGTTGTATACGCTCTTGCTCAAGCCGCTTTTGCTCTGCAAAACGTTCCTTTTCTCGCCGTTCTTCTTCTGCACGGCGAGTCTGTTCTTGCTGTATACGCTCTTGCTCAAGCCGTTTTTGTTCTGCGATGCGTTCCCTTTCCCGGCGTTCTTCTTCTGCGATGCGATCTCTAATAGCCTGATTATATCCGGATATTCTGGTCTGGCAATTTGTATCAGCATAACGTATCGTCTTTTCATAATTAAGTATATTATCAAGTGGCTGATTGCAGTTTGCCAAGCCCGCTTCGTTTTTAACCTTTAATTCAGCACATAGTTTTCCAACATATGCCATTGCGTTTTCCGGGTTGGCGTCAAGTACACGTTCGCAATATTCGTCTGCTTTATCCCAGTCGCTGTCTTCCAAAAAAATAAATACTCGTTTCAAGATTGGGTCGTTCATAGCTGGTGTTGCCGACTGGGTTTGAGGGGTTTGCTGTGTTGCAGCGGCCTTTGGCTGCTTGGTTGATTTTGGAGGGGATTTTGGCGTATATCCCAACAAGCTCGCAATGCTTTCGATAGCCATTTGTGCGGAAGATTCTTCAGGCCAATGATCCGATACCATTTCTGCTACAAGATTGTTTACGATGAAAAGATTATTGTTAGCCAAGCCTGATTCCAGGCGCGAATAGGCTTTCATGTCGCATATCGCAATATTGAGCAGCTTACGGATTTTTTTTGCGTCAGTTTCTATCGGCATATCCGCAAGCGCGGCTTTGAACTGTCTGGGGTTGGAGAAGATTGATGTTCCGAAATGGTCTTTTAGTGCTTGTAGTGCTTTTTCAATTTGGTTATGCATTAAGGTATTTTTGCATACTTTTTTGGATTTTTCAAGAAAGCGCAAGCGTTCTCTGCATCTGACAACTCTGCGCGATGAGGATTGTTTAAATCATGAAGAAGGGTTAAAATTAATACATGGCTACCACTAAAGCATATGCCAATAAGGTTACCACCAGTAAGTCTGGAAACAGCAAAACTCAAACCAGAAAATCTCTCACAAGTGAGGCTAGCTCCAGCAACGTTTCCTCCAGACGAAGCCCCAAAGGCTCATCCGCAAAACCAGCAACGGAACCTGTTGCAAAAAGATCTGCACGTACCTCTGCCAACAAACCTCGCTCTAAACAAAAGAAAGAAAAGGGAACTATAATGGATGCATTATTGACAGTTGATTTTGCCGCTTCCCTTCAGGGACAGGAAATTCTTGCGGCAATAGACAGATTAAAATAAATGGCCAATAAACCTTCTGAGTTCCCAATATTCACTCCTGTTGACAATAGAACCTTAGTTCAAATGGGAAATAAGATTATCACATACTTGGAGAGGCTTTCAGGTTTTTTGAGTATAAAAACCATCGATATAACAAAATCAAATGAATTATTAAAAGATGTAATTGAACATGTTGAAAAGCGCCGTATTCGTCATCATATTTTTCGCAACGGTGATGCGATGGATGAGTTGAGCGAAGGGGCTCTTCTTTGTTATTGGGTTGCAAAGTTGCATCCATTTCATCATCATAAGATTAATTCCAAGCTGTTAAACGCAAAAATCGCTCTTTGTCTTTTCACAGGTGTTATTTTATACTATTGTTTACAAAACAGTAGAGTGTCTAGATTATCAGGAAACTTAATCAATGAGTTGTATTACTCCCTTAAACATGAGGATATAAGCGAAGATGCTATTATTCTACTGGCAAAAAGCCTTGTCAATTAAAGTTGCATAGGTTACGGATTTTTGCAAGATTAGTCACGCCAGGAATCAGCGCCCAGCAACTATGCGTGATGAAGACGAATCAGGTTACAGATTTAGCCATAAAGCGGGGCGAACACCACCGCTGAAGTCGTTGACGAGGCGGCCACTCACGCCGACAACGCCGTCATCGTTGACGCGCGCGGCGTCGCTACTACCGTAGCCGGGCGACCGCAACCACCACCAGCACGCCTTACCATCAGCATTCTTGGCAATTCGCTCGGCATTATATTGGTCATC
>Ga0209755_10006957_pt1 | contig 12358 bp, 10 predicted proteins | sample TergutCo191P1_FD_187301 | JGI IMG/M metagenome (GOLD analysis project Ga0209755, IMG submission 187301) | Cornitermes sp. P1 segment gut microbial communities from Petit-Saut dam, French Guiana - Co191P1 (SPAdes) (version 2) | ecosystem: Host-associated > Arthropoda: Insects > Digestive system... | reverse complement strand
ATTTTACGATCACAAAAGGCATTAATTTTTACACTATAAATAAATATGACTTGACATGCTAGTAATAATTGTATCTGTACACAGCCACTGGTAATGTACAACATGAGACAGATAGGAGACTAGTTACACTGGTCCATAATTGCTAAGTTTAGACAGATAAAATAAGTCTTACTTGCCTCAAGAACCCCAATGCCTCGGCACAGTGACTTCAACTGCTGCTCGGTCGTGCTGGCTGCCAAATTTTCAATTGACACTGTCTTGGTTCTGGGCAGCACTGGCTGCTCTACTGTCATGTCCTGTTGCTGTGGGGGCATCACCTTGGTTGTCACAACTGACCGAGTGCTGCCCTAAAAATTTAAAACAATGCCTGTTCTCACCAACATGAAAACAAATTTGTTCCTTCCCTTAGTAAATTAATGTGCTGTCATGCTGGCTCAGTTCTACAACTGATGTGATGATGTCAGAATTAAACTTCAAACAATGTGATGCTCTACCCACAGAAATCCAAAAAAGTTTATAAGTGACTGCATTATATGATGTTTGGTTAGGGAAAAAGATAATATGGAATATTACAGTTTCAAAACCAACATCTTCCGAACATCACGCATGAAGCCCTGACAAAGCACCAAGTGTTCATAATCTGTTTCCAGTACTGAAACAAAATATTTGCAACTATAAACTACAAGGTGGAAACAGTTGTAACACAATACCTGATAAAAGAGGACACAGGGTCTGTCACCAGAAAACATAAAACCCCATTGAAATAACAAACAGACAAACAAACAAACAAACAAACAACCCCATTAAATAATCAACAAAAAAATTGACTGACTGATTGACTGCCCTACTGACTGACATATGGAATGACTGGCTAAGTAACACCATACAGCAGAATCCTACTTAAGAAACCAATAATTCCTGAGTATGTCACAAAATTTCTTGCACTTCATGGAGCCCAAAGGTTGAGTACCATGTTCAGAACAGCCTACTACTGTTCCATGCAGACAGGTGGACAAGCAGGCAGATATGTGACAGGGTAACAGCCACTTTTTGCAAGACAGACTCCTTCTTTATGAATATTCATGTCACAGTGACTAAGTAGACTTGAACCCTGAAGATGAAGTTGCTGGCATGCCTCCTCAGGCAGTGGGAACTTCCTGTGGAGAAGAGTGGTTCCAAATTCAACCATCTCAGTTGGGTCTTTGGCCAACCTTCTTCAGGCTTGGTCTTCTCAGCACATACAATCTATTCATTGTAGTCAACAATATTCAAACCAGCATGGAATTGCCTGCCCTTCTCAGCTGAGAGGAGAGTGAGGTCAGCATTCACCCCTAGAGTGCTGTGCAATTTCCTTTCCATTCCAGTCAGCTTGTCTCTTGGGAGAGAGAAACCTGTGAGGTCTCTCATTGTTTCCTGTGTGGCCTTCTAAGTAGCCTCAGGCAGCAAAAACATTATGGCCCTATCCAGCCATAAATATGCCTATGGGAAACAAGGTCAGGGACTGCATAATTTGTACCCTTGTGCAAGGCTCAGCATATGGCATCAGCCAGCACTCAGTTACTCTAGCTTGCAACTGACTCCTTCACAGCATGGTGGTCAGGTGTTGTGCCTGGCTAAGACATTCAAATTTCCTGCATTGTCTGGTTTTGCTGTCTGTACTCTTGTGCACTTTTCTTGAAAGTGTTCTAGACAATCAGGACTCAATCTAAACTGGCCAGCTCACCAGCCAAGTGCAGGTAAATTCCCAGTAGCTCCCAGGATAAGGCATCCAGTTCACATCTGGCGTGGTGACTCTGCTCACAATGGTGGATCCTCTCTACAGTTTAACACAGAATGTTGCAGAGAAACAGCAGAAAGTGGGAGATGGTGTACTTGTCTCTGCATCACAGGTATACGGAGGGGGAACTAAGGAGTTTTGCTTTCCATGTTAAGAGACTTTCAATCTCCAGGCACATCACAGAGCAACCTCTCCAACTGATGTATACAACACAAGATACGAATTTCCCCCAGTAGTGCTGCTGGAAAATTCATACTTTCTGCGTGTGATGCTGTGTCCAGAGTGAATGGTTCCTGACCTTTCAAAAGAACACAGCAGCCAAAAAGAAGTAGCAATACACTAGAAGTACAGTGGGTCAATCACAGAAAGTGTATGAGGAGCTTGGGTGTAAAGATGTGGTCCTGAAAAGGGGAGTTGTTAATGTCCATTCCTCATTCAGTAACATGGGGAGAACAGAAATTCTGAGTTCTGGAATGAAAGACCACGCACACTCACAGCCTGTCGAGCTGGAGGCCCTTGCTGTTGCACCACAATCCTCTGCTGCTGCTGCTGTTGCTGTTGTTGCTGTTGTTGCTGTTGCTGCTGAACCAGCTTGCTTCCAATGTTTGCTCCACGAAGTACCACAGTACGACCCCTTGAAGCCTGCTGAATCACCTGTCGAGGCACTGGTGTCACCTGGTGACCTGCACTCTGTGTAAGCACCAGTCTGCGTGATGCTGCAGGAGACTGGTTCACAGCACTGCTTGGCTGTGATGTTCGGACAATTCGTTGCCCTGCAGCTGCAACCTGAAAATGAGGGTGAAGCTTTATTTGACTGTATTGGATACTTCAAAACAAGTATATCTCTCTCTGTCTGCCAGTAATGTCAGTGAGCACTAAGTGGCTTCATCATCTTCTATATTATATTGCAGAATTTGTTAAAAAAAAAGCACATTCCAAGAAGTCTGAATACACCTTATCATAACATCAACTTTATATCCAACTGGTTGCTGGACACTGTGGCTGAGTGGATGAAATGCTTACTTTATATGCGGAGGGTCCTGCATTCAGATTTCACCCCACACACAAACTGCCATAAGCTTTGTGATTTTTCTTAGTCTAACCAGGCAAATCTATCTCAAATTAAGCCACGACCACAGCCTTCCACATCCAATCCAATTCATTACTCCCCACCCATCCTACCACCCAATGCAGTGCCAGCATCATTAAATAAATTAACACAGGATGCCTGATTGGAACTGGGTACACTAACTTTAGTAATTTGCTTCAGTTGATATTCTATACATTGAATTGATCACATAAATCGCACACATTTCACTTCCTTTACAAACACAATTTATGAACTCTTAGCAGATACTACCTTCATATTCACTACAACTTGATTTTCTGCATTATGCAGACTTTACTCTTCAGACCATACTTTCAATATTATGTTAATCTTTCATTTGTCACACTTGGGAACATTTTTCTCTGCATGTTCTTGTGGAACGGTTCCTCTGTACCTTGTCTTTACTTCTCTACAGTTCTTTGTGTGTTAACAAGTGTTGCACATGTAATTTTCATAATCTGTGTTTTACACTCCTCTTTAAAGTCAAGCACTGTATAGAGTCCTGATGTTTAAGAACATCAGTGTTCAGATTTCAGTATTTCATAATCATGCACTTCAGTATGACTGTATTCAGCTTTTGTGACAGGTTCTCACAAATCACATGGCTGGTGAGTCGGCTCCTCCCACTACCATCTACTGCACAGAGCACTGTAAAATCAGTTGAACTCCATCTTCATTAAGTGATTTTGAGTTTGTCTTTTCTGAAATTATACTCTCAATCAATGAAGGTGTTTTATGCTTCCAAAAAATGTCTGAACTTTTTACTAAAAGTAAATTTTATTACTTTTTACACTAGTTGAGGTCATTTTAGATTCTTATTACTGGTACATCATCAATAATAGGAACCACACAGAAATTCTACATTCAGAATGGATTCCAGAGTTCACGACTACAATGCTCATGACAGTTCTGTCAGTCCAGTTTGATCACAAACCAGAAGAGTCTGCTGCTAGTTGGTGTGAAGTAACATCCTATCCTCGCATTTTGGAATGTCCAATTCAGATCTCAGATTGGACACCAGGCACAACGCCTGAGCTATCTTTGTGACTTTCCTTTCTTCTTCCAGGCACATAATTGGATAGTACCACAATGAAGCCATGACTGATACCTTCTAAATCCTTACCAATTCATCACTCATCAACTATGTGACCATTCAACACTACACAACTCAGCACTGTAAAATAAACCACCAAAAAAAACCTCTCTAATTATGAAACATGAAGGCAAGAACAACTATATAGCCTGTAATTCCACCTGATTACAAAAATATGCAAAATAGGCTCTGTGATCCAGCTGAACATAACCTCACACATTTTAAGTTGTTGCAATGTTTCAAACACAAAACACAAATTCATAAGGAAAACTGCAGGTCCACCTTTAAAAAGTGAAGATGAAATGAACAACAAATTCCAAAGATAACAGAATTTACACAAAAATACATAATACACCGGAAATAATACAATGACAGGATCAGTTACAAAAGGATTCATAAAAAGGTCTCAAAATATCAACCAAACAAAGAAGTCTAAAAGACCTCTGAAACAATAGATGGATTCTGTTCTGTAATGTCTGTCATAGGTCTCAGTAGGCTTTAAATTGGAAAGGAAGATGACAAAAAAAGATAAATCTTATTGCAATGCGAAAAGTGATGTAAATCATACCTTCATTGTGGGCACCACTTTTATTTCCTGTGGTACTGGTATCACCACCTGATGTGGTGCTGGCATTAGCACCTGCTGCTGTTGATTCATACCTCCCTGCAGACCTCTGCCAATACCGCGCCCTCTAATGACCCCCCTGCCCCTTCCACCACTAGCCTGTCGCATGACTCCAACAGATATATGAACGGTTGGTGCTTGTTGCTGGAACTGCTGCTGTTGAGTAACAGGGTAGTTCTTCACATTCTGAGTCTGAACGTGCTGTTGAAGTTTCTGCTGTGGTTGTTGCTGTTGTACAACATGGCGGATTACTGGGTAGGGCTCCACAGTATTGCGGTTCACAATGGTTGCAATTGCATTACCTTGTGGGGGGTCTAACACACACTGGGAACTATCACCTGCAACAACACAGAGAACATTTTAACCACACTAGTTAATTTAAATACAAAGGACGATAGTCTCCTGCACTAGGAATGTAAGCGGTTTAAAGTGTTTCAAATGGTTGCACATTTTATTTCTGAAAGAGTAACACACTTTGCTTCTACCTATAACACAGCTGGTGAAATATATCAAGTCCAGCTTGTATCTATAATATCTGTTCTGAAACAGTAGTAAGCCTCAGTTACATCTTCAACACCGAATGTTCTGTAACAGTAATAAGCTTGGCTTGTATTCATAACACCAGCTGTTTTGCAATAGTAACAATCCTGGTTTCTATTTGCAATAGCTAAGAATGTTTAATGTGCCTGAAATGTACCTATAACATAAGCTATTACAAAAACAGCAAACAGCCTGACTTGTATCCATACCACCAGCTGTTCATAAACAGTAATGAACCTGATTCATATATATAATAGCACATGTTTTGACACACAAATGAATCAGCATTTTATTTAAAACATAAGCCACACTAAAAAATAAATAAGGCTGGATTGTGTCCATACCATACCAATGATTGTTTTGTAACACTAATGAGTCTGGCGTGTATCCATAACGCCAGCTGTTCTGATATGGTAATGAGCCTCACTTGTATTCATAACACTATCTTTTTAAAAAAAAGTATCACACCCAACTTGCAGCCATAACACGAGCTGTTCAGGAACAGTAATCAGTTCAACCTCCATCTGCAAAACTAGCCGTTTTGATGTTTATCATGAGGTTCCTTACTCCTTCTAGCAGACGCATGGGGTTTATATTAAATCAGACTGAAGTTAATTCTTATTATGGTTGCAGCTCTGGACACTGCTGCTTCTAACATTAGCAAGAAGAAAGTTCTAAAAAAAAACTGGTATATATTTCACACCAATTGAATGAAGATGAATTGCAAGTAGGAGTATATACAGAAATAGAGAAGCAAATATTATTCAAATATTTTCTTATTCTGTAATCTACCTTTACCACATGTGTGTCCTATAATCTGGAAAATATCAGTAAGTTCAAGAACATTATACCAGATGCTCACATCGAAAGACAGAACAGGCTTTGATTCAGGATGTGCATGCTTGCATGCATAAGATTTATTGCCTAGTCTGGGAGATACTGACACAGCCAGCTAGATATACCATGGCACAACAAACATTCTTTGCCTATACTGAGTTCCATTTAATACCCAGCACTACTCATGGCTTAGATACATCACACTTATCACAAACACTTCTAAAGTTTATATTCGCAATAGGGTTGGTGGAAGGAAAACTTTCTATTCTCAGTAAGTATTTCACAGCCATGGACAAAAGCAAGTTGAATCAACATGTGAAAATGAAAAGTTAGGTTGCTCATACCATGCCAGATATCTGAACTGTTTATGGATAACAACAGTGAGCAGGCAGAGACTGACAATGCGACTGGAGAAGAGGATGGCAGTTATAAAGAGGTTCTAACTTAGTCACTGTTACAACAGAAGCACATGCCCTAGCAATGGAGTTATACAGAATATTCCAGTGTTCATATGCCATATGGGCTCAGTTCACCCCATGTCTCTGAAGAAAACAATAAACAGATTTGGACAGATCAACGAATACCACAACAGTCAAGAACCTCATGGTGGACAAACACCACAGTGTAGCACACACCTATACAGGGAGCCCCAATGGTGAAAAGGAGAAAGAAGTGCAAACATAAATGACAGCTCTACTCCACTTAGCATTTCTTTATAATATTCATGGAAATTATCACACTGCTGTAGGTGAAAACTAACTGCTATTATCACTATGACATACACACTCTTCATGAGGAACCTTCCCCAGTAACTGACACGAAAGAAACCAGAATATTTGTATTCATGGCAAGAACAATATAAATGCATACTGCTTGCAAGACCAACCGACAAACTAGTGAGCAACAATGGACAAGTTTCACATGCCTTTTTATAGTGACACAATGAAACAAGACCTCCCCTCATGAAATTGAAGCCTCTAACCACAATGTAAGAAAAGACACTTCTAGAACACATTTGCATGTTATTTTGACAATAAGACTACTTACTTACATTCTAAGATATGATGCAAATCTCAATTTTATTTCCTCAATAATTCCATTTATTTTGCAGTTGTACCTTTTGTGGTTCAAATAATATGCACACCGTTATTGGGTAAGCACCAAACTTTAAAAGCACCACCATGAAAACATCGAAGTGCATATTGAATTATTTCAATTTAAAGCACATTATTCAGAGGTACCTCCTTATAAAGTAAACTTTATGAGATTCAACAAGTTAAAGTACATATACTCACTTGCTTACCTAAAAGTTCCATTCCACAAACCTTTCAGTAACTCCAACTTTATGTAACTCATAATTCAATCCAGTACCCACCATATATACTTACAGTTACAGAGAGAGAGAGAGAGAGCATGTGTCTGTATACCGTTAATCTTGTAACTGTCAACTGAGATCCTATGCAAGGGTAACTGTATTACAACCTCAAAAATAATTATGGATAAAGTCAGTAAGTCAATAGATGTGGTGTACATATTTTACGTACAATAATATAAACATATTTGTTGAAAGTAAATGCAAGGACAAGTTGATGCAGGTCACTCTTGACATAACTCAATGGTGCCTGTTTTTTGATTTACCACCACCCTTGATATACTGCCACAAAACGCACTGAACAAAGCATGGCATGGTATCAGGGTTTGACTGTGTATTCCAAACTTAATTCTACAGTTTACTCCTCAAGCTTACTGTCCATACAATGTGATCTGTCAAGAACACAATGAACTTCAAGTCAAACTTCTGCAGCTACTCTGAGGCATCTGCAGAAAAATACAGACACTGCACAACATACATCAGAGGATTAATTCCCAAACTATCTGCATAATATAAGGTATTAATTCTATGGTGCTGGAATTAAATGCCCAGTGGGAGCTGCAGAAAACCAGAATTTAAATGAGATCTGTGTAAGTAAGGACACTGAATGCTATCACTTTCACCTGATGCTCGGTGTTTCAAGTATCCCACTGTGTGATGAGTATACCTGACATTAGGTGCCAAAGGGCTAATTTCTGTTTCACTTTCCTTCATTTACACATTTATGGAAAACGAAACAATCAAAATATTTGTAACAAAAACAAATTTAAATTTTGAATTCTCACTAGCAAATATAGTCACACAAAAACTTTTCGTGTTACTCATTATGTTTCCAACTCAGGATCACAAAACACTATGGACCTTTACTATACCAATCACCATAATTCATACATGAAACAAAGAACAACTCATTAAGTCCTCCACTAATGCCAACAAAGCATTCATGGAATTATCACCTCCTGCCTGAATATCCACATCTTTCTTCTGCAACTCCCGCTGCTTCTCCAGTGCTGCCAACTTGCGCCTCTCTTCCTTCCGCTGAAGAAACTTCTCTCGCTCCAGCTTCTGCTGCTCAATCTTCTTGCGGTACTCTCGTGTCTCCTCATCTTCTTCTTCCTCAGGCTATCAACAGGAAACAAAGAGCTGAAACCTTCATTTAACCATATTTCTATCACAAGTGCATAATGAAACAACTGCAGAAAGGCCACCATATCCAAATCTCAAAGATTATTACCTGTTTCTGTATACTTTTCTAACCCGTTACTGATGCTGACATTCATTTCTAGATAAAATCATCAGCCGACATCTGATCTTAACACAGAAGCATTCTCTGAATTCTATTTTACAACTGTCATAAATAAAATACCAACCAGGTGAATAATTACAGATCTTCATGAATCTACAATTGTGTTTTACAAACAGTCTTATCAATTTTGGGTCTAATTCCAAATATACTTCTGCCTGTCCAGCGCATAAATTTATCTCACCCTAAATATACTCATCTCCAGTTTGTTCACACCAATGAAGATATGTCCTTGTTCAAAAAGATGTAAGCTAAATGGCAGAAAAACTTTCTTCCAGGAAGACAGAATAAATAAAAAATAGTGAAACCTGAGGTGTCAACCTGGAGGTGTATAAGTGCTTTGAATGTGAGGTAAAAGGTTCAAAACAAAGTCTGTTTTAAACTTCTTGTGAAACTGTACAATACTGACAGATGTAGTCCAAAATTAAAAAGACATCATAACTCTCAAGTACAGGCAGTTCAGTGAAATATGAGACTTGAGGTTCTCATGATGATGAATACTGAGATTATGGTCTTCTGGAATGTGTAGCTGTGTAGTGTGGCAGACTGGTAGTAATGAACTGCACAACCCTGCAAACCCCAAAACTTCATATGTGTAACAACCATAACTTAATTTTTATGGCACACTGTGACCATAACATTAGTTTTCTCTTATTATTTTGGAATGATGTGACAGCAATGAAAAGGACTGAGTAAAGTAAAAGGGACACTTCAGACTTTTTATTACATAAAGGAAATAATGTCAGGATGAGAGATGCAAGAAAAAGCTCAGTGTTTGTGTGTGCAAGAAAATTAAAATAACAGCATCACAAGAGAGCTTTACCTGTTGAAACTGAGAGTTCATTTCAGAAGGTAGCATGTCCACAGTTTGAACCTCATGTAGGTTGCTCATATCTGGCATTCTCTGTAACAATGGTCAAATAGTACTATTAGTCGGGTACTTCTTTGACTTCAGAGAATCATAAGAAACACACAGATCAATACGCCACAGAATGGTGACAACACTAACAATATCAAACCCTAGACTGGTCAGTAACATACTGCTCATGTTCAACCAAAGAGTGGCCATTATTATATGACTCGTGTCACAACATAGAACGGTCAGCAACACCCTGCTCATACCCAACCACAGACAGAATGGTCATTAACAGACAACACATCAGGTCACAGAATGGTTATTAGAACACAGCCCATCACAGCACAGAATGGACAGTAACACACAGCTTACCAGACCACAAAATGTCCCCTAACACAAGGCTCATCAGACCAAAGAATGGTCACTCACATATGGCTCATATCAGACCACAGCATGAACAGTAACACACAACTCATATCAGACCATAACATTCCACTCCCAAAACAATTAAAACCCTGCAGTGATTAAAATACTGAATAAAAATGAGCCCGATGTACAGAGAGAGTGAAAGGCCAAAGAGCTGCCTTGCAATTCTGACTTAACCTTCTGCAGGTAGTTTTAACCTTCTGGGCACTTAAATAGGATTCCAAGCCCAAGAAGAAGATCTTCAGGGTTTAGTAAAAAAATAAAATCAGTAAAACAGACAGCATGAATAGAACAAAGAAATCCATACAAAATTTTGGCACAATAAACATCAGGAAACAAACATACTTAAGAGTAGAAAGGTTAAAACTGAAATGAGTAAGGACACAGACAGCAAAGATGTAACTCAGCCCTAACCAATGTCTACAACAAATATGTGATTTGAGGTTACCACAGTGGTGAATAAGAAAAAGACTGTGATCTTCAGAAATGTGATGTCATGTCCACTGGCAGAATGTTATTACTGTCTTGGAGGTACACATATTCACAACCCAAAAGACCACAGTCTTAATCAACACAACTACAGACTGGTGCCACAACTTGCACACACTCTACAGAGATACACAAATTTCATTGACATTTTTTTGCTCAAGCCATCAGCTTATTACAACACAAAATATGTGAACTGAATAAACAAACAGAAATACCTTTTTTCTTTTTGCTGTTGCATCAAAGCGAACTTGTTTGAACTGGGCATTTCCCCCAGCATTTGCTTCAAATGACGGCCGCTTTTTAGGTAATCGGTTTTGCTGGTGCACCACAGCACTGGGAGGCAGCCTTGGTCTGATCATATGCTGATGATGTGGAGCACTAATCTGCATTCCAGGAGAAAACCGAAGTGGCACCTGAGATGGTCTGGCACCCTGGTTTGGATAGCCAGGGCCAACTGGATGGCTGTAAGGGACTGGGCTTGGACGACAAAACTTCACTGGACCAGGGCCACCAACTGGTGCTGGCAATCGATATATTCCCTAAACAGAACACTTTCTATGAACATGCTGCTGGCACCAAGCAGAGCACAGACTTGCACACTGAAACATGGTATTAAATCTTAAACTGGAGAAACTCCTGGCAGGAACAAATGACTTAATCCACCATATAAATAATGGTAACAAACAAGTAACCAAACAACAATTATGCCAACTTCGTAAATGAAACAAAAACCAAATATTACGAAGAGTAATAAAACAAGGAGTCAGCACTGGAACATCACACAGATTCACACAATCACTCTGAGGGACCAGACACAACAAGTCCTTGACCTGACATATCTCTTCTTCTGGGATTTAACACTGCATCTCTCATTATTTGCTCTCGGACATTTAAAGACAAAGCTGTGGCCTCATTTTTAAGGATAAAATACCCAAAGAGTATTGTTAAAGGCTTTCACACCCAATTTCACAATATACACACCATCACATGTTCAGCTTCTGTTCTAGTGTACTGGGCTATAGTGTACATACACACTAAGTCTAGTACGCTCACAATGTATGTTAAGAGTTCAGCGTCCATATGTTACTGTGGTGATATGAATTGCATACAGGTGAAGAATGGCTTATGCAAGTTTTCTACTTATAAGAATAGTAAACTCTTATGTATATGTGTGTGATGTATGCATGTAGTGAGCACACAAAAGAAATCGCCTGTGAGTGACAACAGGACTTGATGCCTGTATCATTATGTGGTGTTGAATAATGGACCTGCCTTTAACCCTTGAAAGCAATGAGGTTACAACACACGTACCACCTGAATTACAATTAAACAGCAACTACTTCCCTACACAGCACCTTCATTCTTGCATGAATCCCTGTTTGTGGTGCATGTGTCAACAGTTCTAAGTTGATGTGTGTGCCACAAACAGGGGCATGCACAAGAGTAAAGATTTTACAAAAACATAAAACCCCACATGTACAAACAAACGTTAACAGAAGATAACATGTAATGAATAGGATTTAAAAGAAAAACATTTTTATATACAGTGCCATGTCTAACAGATTACAGAACCAGATGTGTCAGTACCCCATGGTGGCAATATGACCAACAAAGAAATTACACCCTTCATGCGTCTATATATACATATATTTAACAAGCACAACTTAAAATAATTCATTGTTTTAGCTAATAACTTCTAGTCTAGTAATTTGAATCATAAAGTCATCTGGTGCTCATGTTATCATGATGATGATATGAATATGTCAAAACACGTAGGAGTATAGATTATATAGAGACACTGTTGTGATATACAGGGTGTAACAGGAGGAAAGGACCAGACTTCGGGAGGGTGTTAAACTATACCGATATAACCCAAAACACCTATATCCAAAGTTGAACGGTTACGGAGATAATGGCCATCAAAATGTGTGG
>Ga0209755_10006956_pt1 | contig 12359 bp, 11 predicted proteins | sample TergutCo191P1_FD_187301 | JGI IMG/M metagenome (GOLD analysis project Ga0209755, IMG submission 187301) | Cornitermes sp. P1 segment gut microbial communities from Petit-Saut dam, French Guiana - Co191P1 (SPAdes) (version 2) | ecosystem: Host-associated > Arthropoda: Insects > Digestive system... | reverse complement strand
TATGATGCGCCCCTCACTTCATATATCCTGTTACAAGCGTCCTGTTATTTCTTGAACAGTGACGCAATAAATAGTAACACAACAGCGCCCACAGTAGCAGAAATCAAACTGCCGATGATACCGCTGCCAAGTGAAACTCCAAGCAAGCCAAATAACCAGCCGCCAAGAAAACCACCGATAATACCTACAATAAGGTTAATCAATAAACCAAATCCACGTCCTTTCATGATAAGTCCGGCTAACCATCCGGCAACTGCGCCGATTACAATAAACAAAATAATACTAGTCAAGTTCATAATACTATAAAAAATTAGTTAAAAAATAATTAATAAAATAAATTTTCACACTGCAAAAATAAACATTTTTAAGATAAAAAACTATTTTTTTAGAAATATTTTATTACTTTTGTGTAATAAATTAAATATGGAAAATTCTTTTTTTTCAATAAATTTTCCGGCTGAATGGGCTTCTCAAAGCGCTGTTATGCTGACTTGGCCTCATCCCGATACAGATTGGAAATATATCTTAGACGAAGTCGTAGTTTGCTTTAGTTCAATAGCTAAAGAAGTTATCAAACGGGAAAAATTAGTTATTGTTTGCCGGTCGATTGAAGAAGTCAAAAAATCTTTGGGAAAGGTGGATTATTCCCGTATTATTTTTCGGGAAATTTCCTCTAATGATACTTGGGCACGCGATCACGGCCCAATTTCGATCTTTGTTAATAATATTCCATACCTCCTTGATTTCACATTCAACGGCTGGGGATTAAAATTTCCGGCGAATCACGATAATCAGATTACACGCAAATTATTTGAAAGTAAGATTTTTTCTTCTGAAACAATTTACAGCAATATGTTGCATGTTGTTTTGGAAGGCGGAAGCATCGAATCAGACGGGGAAGGAACAATTTTAACAACAAGTCAATGTTTATTATCTGTCAATAGAAACGATTATAAAAGCAAGGCAGAAATTGCAGATTATTTTTCAATGATTTTCGGCGCAAAACGTACATTATGGCTGAATCACGGCTATTTAGCAGGCGATGATACCGACAGCCACATAGACACTTTAGCAAGATTTTGCGATTCGGAAACCATCGCTTATGTGCAATGTACCGATCCGAATGACGAGCATTTCGAGGAATTATCTCAAATGGAAGACGAGCTTCGCAGATTCAAAACCATTGAGGGAAAACCCTACCGCCTGATTCCTTTACCAATGGCGGAAGCGGTTTATTTTGAAGAGGAACGCCTGCCTGCCACGTATGCAAATTTTTTGATTATTAACGAAGCCGTCTTACTTCCTTATTATAATTCACCGGTAGATGAAATCGCTAAACGACAGCTGCAAACGGCGTTTCCGGACAGAGAAATTATTGGTATTGATTGTTGTTCGTTGATAAAACAACACGGAAGCCTGCATTGTGTTACGATGCAATTGCCGGAGGGGATTGTCTGATATTGTTGTTGTATTTTAATATGTTAACTCAGTTAAAGATGATTTTGTACTTCAAATCAATGGTTTTGTATAAAAAAACGTCTAAAATAATAAATTTTATTAGAAAAATTTGTTTTTTATTATTTTTATTATTTCCTTTGCAAAATTAAATATTATGTCTAATCATTAAAATTATTTGCCTATTGTAGAACATTACTCTTATAACTTAAAACATAACAGTAATGACAAATTTGAAAATGCTTACCGATGAGGAGTTGGTAGTCGTGTACGCACAAGGCAATAATTCTGCTTTCGATATTCTTTTGAATCGTCACAAGGGAACTGTTTATTCTTACATTTACTTTATTGTAAGGAATAAAGAATTAGCAGAAGATATTTTTCAAGAGACTTTTGTAAAAGCAATCCTAACAATCAAACAAGGCCGCTACACCGAAAACGGAAAATTTCGTGCATGGATTAGCCGTATTGCACACAATCTTATTATAGATAATTTCCGTCAGGAAAAAAACGAACAAACCATCTCCAATGATGATTGCGAAATTGATTTATTCAATAATTCCAAGTTGTCGGAAGGAACAATTGAAGATGAAATGATAAAGACTCAAATTTTGTCTGACGTGAAAAAATTGGTTGAATATCTCCCCGAAAATCAAAAAGAAGTGTTATTATTACGTTATTATCAAGACCTTAGTTTCAAAGAAATCGCCGATATAACAGGAGTAAGCATAAATACTGCATTAGGGCGTATGCGCTATGCAATACTTAATATGAGGCGCATGGCTGAAGAAAAAAACATGATTTTAACCACCGGTTGATTTTTTCAATATTTACTACAATATTTACTCAGGGTGTACGTTTAATATAGGTATAATAAACATAAAAAATACTGCCTATGCATCAGAAATTTACACTTACAAAAAATGAACGGTTATATACAAACGAGTCGGATAAAGATATGTTAATAGTTTATCCTCAAGCAAAAACGCTGAATTTTATCAAACAATTCTCTCGCGTTTATCATACGGAAAGAGAACTGCCTATTCAATTAGCCGCAATGATTTTAAATTAAAGTTTTTAATTTTCAGTCTATATATGATTCTCTCGCCTTCTATATTGTCGGTTGATTTTCTGCATCTTAATGAAGTGATAGAAATCATCAACAAGAGTGAAACAGATTGGTTGCATCTTGATATAATGGATGGGGTTTTCGTCCCTAATTTGTCGTTTGGTTTTCCGGTATTAACACATATAGCGAAAGCAACAACAAAGTTGATGGACGCTCACTTGATGGTTGTAGAACCTCAAAAATTCATCAATAAATTCAAAGACTTGGGCATACATGTTTTAACAGTACATTATGAAGCCTGCACGCATTTGCACAGAACAATTCATACAATCAAGGAAGCCGGAATGAAAGCAGGAGTTGCCCTAAATCCGCATACTCCGGTTGAATTTTTAACAGATATACTTGAAGATTTGGATATTGTACTGGTTATGTCGGTTAACCCCGGTTTCAGCGGACAAAAATTTATCCCTCATTCTATAGATAAAGTACACAGATTGAAAACGATGATTAAACAAAGAAACCTTAGTACCCTGATACAAGTTGACGGAGGTATTAACCTCGAAACAGGGAAACTAATGGTTGATGCCGGCGCTGATGTGCTGGTAGCAGGAAATTTCATATTTAATGCTAAAAATCCTGAAGAAATGATACGACAAATGAAGAGCAATAAATTATAGTCAATGGAACGCAGATGACGCAGATAAGGCGGATTTACGCAGATTTATTCTTTTTTTATCCGCTATAATCAGTGTCATCCGCGTCATCTGCGTTCTATATTAGCAAGTTATTAACTTTTTTATGATCAAAACCTTACGACAGGCCGTTTTTTTACGGCTAACCTTGTTTTTCAGTTTAGGAATATTTATCCAAACACAAAAAGATTTCTATCCTTTTTGGATATATTTTGCTCTATTATCTCTATTGATTTTAGGGATTTCCCTTTCCCCGAAAATAAGCTCATCCTACCCTTTTCGTTGGCTATTTGGAGCCGGATTATCTCTTCTATGTATTTCTTCTGCAGGAATTTTAACGCATATAAATTGGGCAAAGTCGGAGTGGATAGAAGAACCCGGATTAAAAAATTATCGCGTACAACTTATTGATGAGCCAGAAAGAAAACCTAAAACATGGATGTGTCGAGCAAAAACCAACGACAAATCCGTGATAATTTATATCCCTATCGACAGCGTTTCGTCTTCGTTAAAATCTTCGGATTGGCTTTCAATCAAAGCGCATTTTGAAAAAATGGAGCTGCCTTATTTGCGGAAACAGGGAATTGCTGCGCGGGCATTTGTAGCCAAAAACAAATGGGAAATACTTGAAAATTATCCGCAACAGGCTTTCAATTTGCGATTCTACTCTCTAAAATGCCGACGGATTATTTTAGACCGCTTAAAATTGATGCTGCCGGATGAGAAATTATTTTCTATTGCAGCCGGAATAACATTCGGTTATGTCAAAGAAATGGATAAGGAGACCAGACAAGCTTTTGCAGCTACCGGATGTGCTCATATCCTATCGGTCAGCGGGTTACATTTTGCTATTCTTTACAGTTCCCTGAATTTTATATTTTCTTTTCTTGGGAATAAAAGACGTGGAAGAATCATCAGGCAAATAATTATTTTACCATTACTTTGGATTTTTGCTTTTTTCACCGGTATGCCGCCTCCGGTAACCCGTTCGGTTATAATGATAACAATTTGGGGGCTGGGCAATACATTCTTTATTCAATCATTAACGATAAATACCTTAGGCTCTGCTGCTTTCTTTATGCTTTTATATAACCCTCTCAGTTTATATGATATAGGGTTTCAATTAAGTTTTTGTGCAGTCTTTGCTATCTTATTGATAAATCCTTTTTTAACATCTCTATATCGTTCGCGTAATCCTATTATTAACTATTTATGGGAATTATCGTGTACATCCACATCAGCACAAATCGGGGTAGCTCCACTTAGTATTTATTATTTTCATCAATTTCCTCTGTTATACTTGATTTCTAATATTTTTGCCATACCTGTTACCGGAATTTTAATGTTACTGATCCCGATTTCTTTATTTGTAAGTTTTATTTTTGGAATTCAACCTGAATTATTGTTTCCTCTACAAAAATTATTAGAGATATTTATCAGGGTATTAAATGCATTGTCGGAAGTGCCTCAAGGAGTAATATCTGACATTCAACTATCAATCACCGATGCAATTAGCCTTACGATTGCGATTATTTTTTCTTTTTTGTTTATTATGAAAAAACGTATGATTTATCTCTGTTTGTTAATTATTCTTGTTGCATTTCAAGTATTTTACTACCTTTGTCCATTCTGAAAAAAATTATTGCATTACTATGTTAAATAAAATTATTACTGAAGAAAACATTCAAAAATCAAAAAAGTTAGTTGATAAATACGATAAGTTTATCATTGTAACTCATGCGTCTCCTGACGGCGATGCTTTGGGATCTTCTTTAGCTCTTTATCATTTCTTATTAGAATACGGGAAACAAGCAAACGTGATTGTCCCAAATGAATTTCCTGATTTTCTCAGATGGATGCCGGGAGCTAATGACGTAGTAGTTGCCGAAAGAAATCTATCCGTTGCTGCTGAATTGCTTGAAGCTGCTGAATTGCTTTTTTTGCTTGATTTCAATGCGCTGAAAAGGATAGATCAATTGGAACCTTTGGTTCTAAAATCTCCTACAAGTAAAATTCTAATCGATCATCATTTAGACCCTGAAATTAATTGTAACATAACGATTTCTCATCCTGAAATTTCTTCGACGAGTGAATTAATTTTCCGGTTTATCTGCCGTATGGGCTTTTTTGATTTTTTAAATAAATCTTGCGCCGAATGTATTTATACAGGAATGATGACAGATACAGGCGCTTTCACTTTTAACTCCAATAGTCCGGCTATTTATTATATTATCAGCGAATTACTGCACAAAGGAATTGATAAAGATGCCATTTATTCACGAATATACAGTAAATACAGTACACGTAGAATCAGGATGCAAGGTTACGTTTTATATAAAAAAATGAAAATTTTTAAAGAATATAATACTTCCTTGATTACTTTGAATTATGAAGATCATTTGAGGTTTAATTCACAAAAGGGTGACACAGAGGGATTCGTTAACATTCCTTTGTCTATTGAAAAAATCATTTTTTCTGCTTTTATCCGGGAGGAAAAAGGTGTTATTAGAATTTCGCTTCGTTCTAAAGGTAATTTTCCTACTAATCATTTTGCAAAGGAAGTTTTTAACGGAGGTGGTCATTTGAACGCTTCAGGAGGGGAGTTTTTTGGAAATTTGGATGATGCTGTAAAACTTTTTGAAGAAGCCTTGCCTCGATATAAGCACTTATTGATATAATTTAACTATTTATAAGAAATAGGATGTATTCGATAACGAAATTTTTAATTAACTTTGTACCGAAATTTTTAAATGAAAAAGATAAATGGGAAAAAAAATATCAGGAATAATATTACTTATTGTAACTTTCTGCTTTTCGTTTTCTTGTAAAGAAGGAGAAAATCTACAAGAGCTTATTAAGGAAGAAACAAGAGCTATTAGCAGATATATTGATTTTAATGATATAAATATTTTGTATGAAGATAAGGGTGAATATCCAAAAGGCAAGTGGCCTGAGAATACTTATTTTAAAACCACCGACGGGCTGTTTTTTCAGGTCGTTGACTCCGGTAATGGCAAAAAAGCCCAAATACTTGATGTGATATCTGTACGTTATGATTATATGCAATTTATTAAAGATGTTGCACAAGGAGATACCACAAAATATAATTTCCCTATATACAGTAATTATATGAGTTATCCTCCTCCTGTTGGTCAGCCCTTTAATTTCACTTATGGAATTTCGCTAACATATAATCAAGTTAATTCTCCTGTATGTCAAGCATGGGTAATTCCTTTAACTTATGTCGGCGAAGGAGCTATTTTGAATGTGATAGTCCCTTCATTATTGGGGTCAGCAGTTGATTTAAGAAGCATTACCCCTATTTTTTATAAAAATCTTCGTTACACAAGTTTTAATTAACAAATATGTCTCTAATCAAATCCATCTCAGGCATTCGCGGTACAATTGGAGGAAAAACGGGAGAGGGCCTTTCTCCTCTTGACATTGTAAAATTCACTGCCGCTTATGCAACTCTTATTGGCTCAAAAAACCCTGATTCTCGCAAAATTGTTGTAGGACGAGATGCCCGTATTTCCGGAGAAATGGTGAGGCAATTAGTCTCGGGGACTTTAATTGGGATGGGATTTGATGTAACAGATATTGGATTAGCAACAACTCCAACTACAGAATTAGCTGTTACAATGGAAAAAGCAGCCGGCGGAATTATTCTTACGGCATCGCATAATCCAAAACAATGGAATGCCTTGAAGTTATTAAATGAAAGGGGAGAATTTCTGAATGCCGAAGAAGGTAATGAAATCTTAAAAATAGCTGAAAATGAAGATTTTGTTTTTGCAGACATTGAAAATCTGGGTAAAATAAAAACAGATAATTCTTATACAAAAAAACATATAGAGCATGTATTGTCGCTGAAGTTAGTGGATATAGATGCTATCCGCAAAGCCGGATTTACGGTAGCTTTCGATGCTGTGAATTCGGTGGGAGGAATTGTCCTTCCGGAATTACTCAAGGCACTTGGAGTGAAACATATAATAGAATTAAATGCTGAACCGAGCGGCATTTTTGCTCATAATCCGGAACCGCTTCCGGAACATTTGACGGAAATTGCAGAGGTTGTCAAAAAGGGAAAAGCAGACCTCGGTTTTGTTGTTGACCCAGATGTAGACCGCTTGGCGATTATTACCGAAAAAGGAGAAATGTTCGGCGAAGAATATACTTTGGTCTCGGTTGCAGATTACATTTTACAGCATACTCCCGGCAATACTGTTTCAAATCTCAGTTCAACACGAGCATTACGCAATGTTACGGAAAAATACGGTAAAACTTATACTGCTTCGGCTGTGGGCGAGGTTAATGTTGTCGCTAAAATGAAAGAAACCAATGCCGTTATCGGAGGCGAAGGAAACGGCGGAATCATATATCCCGAATCGCATTACGGACGCGATGCCTTAGTTGGAATCGGTTTATTCTTAACTCAATTAGCTAAATCGGGTAAGAAAACAAGCGAGCTTCGCGCTCAATATCCAAACTATTTCATGGCTAAACACCGCTTAGACCTGACGCCTGATACAGATATAGACGGTTTATTACAGGCAATAAAAACAAAATATTCAGGTTATCCTGTAAACGATATTGACGGCGTTAAAATTGATTTTCCAAATAAATGGGTTCATTTCAGGCGCTCAAATACCGAACCTATTATCAGGATTTATGCGGAAGCGCCTACGAAAGAAGAGGCTGAAGAATTGGTACATGTAATTATTTAAAACATAAATAAAATGGTAAGCTATAAAGATTTAGGTTTAGTGAACACAAGGGCTATTTTTAAGAAAGCCTTTGAAGGAAAATATGCAATTCCTGCGTTCAATTTCAACAACATGGAACAAATGCAAGCAATTATTCAAGCTTGCGTAGAAGAAAACTCTCCTGTTATTTTACAGGTTTCAAGTGGTGCGCGTAAATACGCCAATCAAACAATTTTGCGTTACATTGCACAAGGCGCTGTGGAATATGCTAAAGAATTAGGAAAAAATATCCCGATTGCTCTTCATTTAGATCACGGCGATACTTTTGAATTATGTAAAAGTTGCATCGAATACGGATTTTCATCAGTGATGATCGATGGTTCGCATCATTCTTATGAAAAAAACGTTGAATTAACCCGCCAAGTGGTTGAATATGCTCACAAATACGATGTTACTGTAGAAGGCGAACTCGGCGTTTTAGCAGGTATTGAAGACGATGTTGTTGCTGAGCATCATACTTATACTCAACCTGAAGAAGTTGAAGACTTTGTTACTAAAACAGGTGTTGACTCGTTGGCAATTTCTATCGGAACTTCTCACGGAGCAAATAAATTTAAACCTGCACAATGTACACTCAATGCTGAAGGCGTTTTAATTCCTCCTCCATTGCGTTTCGACATTTTAGAAGAAATTGAAAAACGTATTCCCGGATTTCCTATTGTATTACACGGCGCTTCTTCTGTGCCTCCTAAATATGTGGAAATTATTAACAATAACGGCGGAAAATTAAAAGATGCTATTGGTATTCCTGAGAACGAATTGCGTCACGCAGCTCAATCGGCTGTTTGTAAGATCAATATTGATTCAGACGGACGCTTGGCTATGACTGCTGCAATTCGTCAAACTTTTGTAGAACATCCCGAATGGTTCGATCCTCGCCAATATTTAGGACCGGCTCGCGAATCACTGAAAGAACTATACAAACACAAATTAGTACATGTGTTAGGTTCTGCAGGAAAAGCATAAGTATAATACCGTATTTTAAAATAAGAAATCCCGTGCTGAATTGTACGGGATTTCTTATTTTAAAAGTTATAGTTTTATCCTTTCAGATGTCCAGCTATCAATAGCTATTTCTATTTGAGAAGATGGTAATGTAGAAACAAAATCCAAATCTATTTCCTGCATATCGCCCGGCATCAAAATAATGTAATTATCCGAATAATGAACCGGAAGTATGCGTTTGCCTGTATTTTTATCAAATACTTTAATACGGTTGAAAAACGATATTTTATCGTTGGCTTTCAAAATCACTTTACCTTTATAGGCATTTCCCTGTTTTTGCAATGAATGTTTTACCTCCGGTTTGTAAGCAGGTAACTGCGACAATGTAGTATAATCTTTTTCTTTAGTAGTTAGCCAATAAGTATTACGTGTCGTTTCTTTACCTTCATCTAAAATTGATAAACGAAGAAAATATACTCCTTCTACCTGAGAAGGCGCTGTTATGTCAAACAAACGCATAACACTATTAGGAGCAATTGAGGCAGGACTTTCCTTTTCCCAAAGTTTGACTCCTTGTCTGTTAAATATTTGAGCTTTAACTGCGACATTATGTTTTTCCAAAGTTGAATTGACTAATTCAACTTTTTTACTCACAATATTATATTGAGGATGTAAAGGTTCACATCCTCGTTTAACGCCATACAGAGAGGCATTGACATCTAAGTACCAGTCATACATTTGTCCGCGAAGTGCAGTCCACGGATTCTGAGTTTTCCATATAAGAATGCCTGTATACCATTCCCACATATTAGAAGCCCATCCTTCCATGAAAGAGCGGTATTGATCGTAGTTAACTACCTGAGCATATTTACAGTATGCTTCAATATCAGTCACCGTACCATAACGTTCAAGTTGGTTTCCGTAGCCTAAATCTTTGTGATATTGCCATACAGCAGAAACTCGTCCACGCCCTCCGGGAACAGGGCGAGGAAACTGAGATAATTCTTCTTCAGTCATCATTTCACGCATACTTTCTACTTCAGGGGAGCCAACAGAGCCTGCTTCAGGATTAAATGGCGTTGAACGGAAAGTGAAGAACCATTCCGGTTCCTGTATGCCGTAAGGGCCATCGCCTACCCCTCCAATTGTATTTCGCGTGAAAAGAGTGTCAGTCGAATATGAGGTGAAAAGCCGTTCCGGATCAAGGCGCGGAAATAGCTCCGTGCGTAATTTTTCATCAATATTTTTAGCAAGCGGCCATTCATTACCTCCACACCACAGGCATAAGCTGGGATGATTTCGTATCATTTTCACTTGATCTTCAACAGAGGTGAGAAAAAGATCGTGATTGTCGGGATATTCCCAACGCCTTTCTCGAGACTCGGCTTTCATTGCATCTTGCCATGCTCCATTACAATCTCCGCTACCCCACAGATCTTGAAAAACCAAAATACCAAATTCATCACATGCATCATAAAATTCAGGGCGTTCCAATAAAGCTCCGCCCCAAACCCGTATCATTCGCAAGTTCATCTCAGCATGGAAACGCACTTCTGCACGATAGCGCTCAGGTGAAAGACGAAGAAGCCATTCTGAAGCTATATAGTTGCCGCCGGGCATATAAACAGGTTGACCATTTACATAAAATTTTCGTCCTCCGGTTTCAGGACATTTATAACTTGTTATTTCACGAATACCATAACGTAATTCATGGTTATCGCTTACAGCGCCGCCCGACTCAAAATATATCTTCATATCGTACAGAGACTGTTCACCAATACCGTTAGGCCACCATAAACGAGGATTACGAAGTATTATTTCCTTAAAAGGCACAACACGTAATTCTCTTGGAGCAAGAGTAAGAGGTATTGTTAAACGATTGCCGGCTGTTTCGCATATCAATGTTCCTTTTTGCTCTAACGATGTAGTATTTACTACTTCAACAGTTGTTGAAAGATAAGCTTCTTTCTGATTTCCGTGTGGTTGACGAATACCCGGAACTTTTGTAACAATGTATGGGCTCTGCACCTTGACAGCTCCTGTTGTTGTAATAGACACTTCATCCCAAATACCGGTATTACGGTCGCGCACAGGCTGTATCCAGTCCCAGCCGGGAGTAAACTGCATTGTAACATTACGGGCAATCATACCATCGCCTCCTTGTCCCCCATTTGCTCGGCCGGGGTAATCCGGAGGATAGACAATAACAGCCAACAGGTTAGTTTCATTTTCTTTGAGATATTGAGTGATATCAAAACTCTTACGAAGAAACATTCCTTCATGAGTGGATGTATTAATCCGTTTTCCATTTAGAAAAATGTCGGCTTTATAGTTTATTCCTCGAAAATTTATCCAAGCCTTTTGTCCCAAAGGAATTGCATCCATCAAAAATGGGCGAACGAACCAAAAAGTGTAAAATTCATTCCCAACATCATAAATATCCGGTATCAGATTATTGTTTAGACTGAATTCCGGAGCCGAAAACATCTGGTTTTCCAACATCGTAGTAAGAACCGTTCCCGGAACTTTAGCTTTCATCCACCCCGCAGAATTGAATGGCAAAGCGCTCAGGCTATTGCCATCAAGATTCACTTCATTAGCTCGCCGAGTATACCAGCCTGTGTTGAGTAAAGTTTTCTCTCCAATGTAAGGAACCTTTAAAACATTGTTTGCTTGTGCATAAAGGGGTCTAATACTCCCTGTTAAAATTATCCCAAAAAACAGGATGCGAAAAGTAATTTCTTTCATAAAATATTCAGATAAGTTTACAAAATTATATAAAATAAACCAAATTATCATAAGATTTTTAAAATATAAATCTTTTTTATTTGATAATATGAAAAAAAAATATATATTTGCAAACTCTAAAATATAGAAAATTTAACTGTGAATACATTTTTTGATAATTTTAAAAAGAAAAAACATCAGATCAATTCATTATATGTAAAATTGCTTTTTTTGTGTCATATATGTATGCCGGTTTTTTTCTGTTTTAAGGAGAAAAAAAGTATTTAAATATAACACTTAATGTATTTCCTGTTTAAGGATAAGAAATTGAGTGTTTTTTTACAAGTGGCTTGAATAAAGTCATGAGGCTGCGCATTATATTTTCTTTGATTAAAAATAATTAAAAATATTAGAATTAAGAATTAATGATAAAAATCGCAATTATCGGATTAGGCTATGTCGGACTACCATTAGCCCGACTGTTTGCAACGAAATATACTGTTGTGGGTTTCGATATTAACCGAAAACGGGTGGAGGAGTTAAATTCAGGTATAGATAATACCTTGGAGGTGGAAGAAGAACAGCTTCGCTCTGTACTGAAATCCACACCAAACGATAACCTCGGATTATATTGTTCCTGCGATTTGGAAGATATAAGAGATTGCAATTATTATATTATTACGGTCCCTACTCCGGTTGATAAAA
>Ga0209755_10006955_pt1 | contig 12359 bp, 11 predicted proteins | sample TergutCo191P1_FD_187301 | JGI IMG/M metagenome (GOLD analysis project Ga0209755, IMG submission 187301) | Cornitermes sp. P1 segment gut microbial communities from Petit-Saut dam, French Guiana - Co191P1 (SPAdes) (version 2) | ecosystem: Host-associated > Arthropoda: Insects > Digestive system... | reverse complement strand
ACCATGATTGTTGCAAATAAAGGCGCAGCGGCCGCTCTGCCTTTGATTGATGCAGTAATCCGGCTTCCATTTGTCCAATCAGATGACGAAACAGCGGTATATAAAGCATTGTCCCAAAATATAGCTTCACAGTTAGCAAACATGAGGTAAACCCATGACCGAACAATATCAGGGTGAAATTATCGGGCGGATAAAGCAAGAAATCCAAAGCCACGCAGACCTGACAAATTTGAGTAATAGTAAGCTCCAATCACTGATTTCAGACGCGCTTAACGGCAAAATCGAACAAGCACGGCAAGGGTATCGGCAAGCCGGCAGAGAACTTCTTGCTTTGAATTTCAAGGAAAAGAAATTGATTGTCTCAGCGGTATTTGAAGCGATTCGAGGTCTGGGCGTACTTGGCGGAATAATAACAGATTCCGATGTAACGGAAGTAATGATAAATGGCTACAAAGACATCTTCATAGAAAAAAGCGGCAGCCTACACAAACTTGACGGACAGTTTGAGAGCCGCAGGGAGCTTGAAATTATAATAACCAAATTCGTTTCGAAGGCAGGGCGTGCGGTTAATGAAAGTCAGCCCATCGTCGATTTCCGCCTTGAGGACGGCTCACGCGTAAATGTCGTTATGAACCCGATTGCTTTAAATGGCCCGATAGTCACAATGCGGCGCTTCCCAAAAGAAGCGATGACAGTTGAAAAACTAATAGAGTTTAATTCAATAACCGAAGAGGTCGCAAAAGTTCTTCAACTGCTCGTAAAGTCAAAATACAATATATTCGTCTGCGGAGGAACAGGCAGCGGCAAAACGACATTCCTAAATGCACTATCAAATTTCATCCCGGGTGACGAGCGCATTATTACGATTGAAGATTCAGCCGAGTTGCAAATCAAGAATATTGAAAATCTTGTGCAACTGGAAACCCGAAATGCCGGAGCCGACGGCAAGGGCGCAATCACCATTCGCGACTTAATCAAATCAGCTCTGCGAATGAGGCCGGAGCGTATAGTAGTCGGAGAAGTACGCGGAGCGGAAGCTCTGGATATGCTGCAGGCGATGAACACCGGACATGACGGCTCACTCTCAACGGGACACGCAAACTCCACATTCGACATATTGAGCCGCTTGGAAACAATGGTGCTTCAGGGCGCGGCAGGTCTGCCGCTGGAAGCCGTCCGCCAGCAAATCGCATCAGCTATTGATATTATCATTCACCTTTCGCGCCTTCGCGACAAAAGCCGCAGAACAATGGAAATTGCGGAAGTACTTGGCTATGACACAGTTCGGATGGGAATCAGGCTGAACACTCTATACGAATTTCGGGAAGCAAAAGAAAGCACAAAGAGCAAAGTAATCGGTAAACTCGAACGCACGGCAAATCCTATGGAAAATATGCTCAAGCTCAACGCGGCAGGAATCGGAAGAGTGATATAGGAAGCAGAATACCGCAAGTTATTTCAAGAACGGAGCACTGTTATGACAACAACACCTAACTATAGGCGCAGCCCGGCAGGAATATTCGACAACATCATAGCATTCATCGTAGGACTTGCAGCGGGATTTCTTGTGCTGTTTATTTTCTACAGACTAATCCCGCCGGCGGCTGTCGGCGGAGCGATACTTGGAATGGTTAACATCATTGTTTCATCGCATAAATCGATAAAAAGGCGCACATCAAAGCTGCGCATACAATTCTTCGATTTGCTTGAAGCAATGTCTGTAGCTATGCGAGCAGGAAGCCCGGTCTTACGCTCACTTCAAAGTGCAAGAGAGGATTTGCTGCTGATATACCCTCAAAACAGCGATATCGTCGTAGAACTCGACATTATAATTGCCAAATTCAACAACGCAGTGCCTCTGTCCGAATCATTTTCCGATTTAGCAGAGCGTAGTGGCCTTGAAGACATCAAAAGTTTTGCGTCTATTTACGCAACAATCGAAGGCAAGTCGGGAAGAACAGATGAAATTGTACGCGAAACCCAACAGATAATAGCCGACAAAATGGAGATAGAGATGGAAATAGATACGCTCATGACAGCGGCAAAATCCGAAGTCAACATTATGCTGCTTATGCCAATAGTAATACTTGGTGTTATAGGTTACGCGGGAGCCGGATTTATGGACGCCATATACACATCCGGAGCGGGGCGTATAGTTTCAACAGGCGGACTGACAGTATTTGTCCTGAGCTTCATCCTTGCAAGAAAGTTCAGTAACGTCAAGTTGTAACAGGCAATCCTCGCCACTGCCGCAAGCCGTGCGATGCGTCAAACCTCGCCAAGCAGAGCTTGTTTGGCAGCCTGCATGAAGGAGAAAATAATGCTGATAGCCCTTCTTATTATAGCGACATTACTGATCGTATTCTGGCTCATCCTACTCTGTAGAGCTTGCGATGAGGATTGGATGCTTGCGGCATATGTAAAGATTTTTGATAATCATACCGCAGCAGAAAAGCTGCGGCAAAAGGATAAACAAGCAAAAGAGCGCCTGTCCGGATTTAGTGCGATGGTCTTGCTCTTCGCAAAGATGGTCGGCTATGGTGTATCGGAAAAACGGATCGGCAAACTTGAGACGGAGATTGAAGGATTGCAAAACGGGAAACTGAAAAGCCTCAATGCGCTTGTCATGCCGGGATACGTCCTGCAACGCGAAATAGAGGCAATCGGAAAAGGAAGCATACATAAGCTGATAATATCAAAATGCTTTGAGTTATACGGAAAGAAACATGCGGCAAACAAAACAAAGCAGTTGCTGGCAAAAATGCTTTCATACCCGATAATCGGAGTCGCCTCAACACTTGCGCTGGGAGTCATATTCCTCGGCATTGATTTTGCATCGGCAGGAATGGCAATCATCGCAATCGGAACTGTTTTAGTGCTGATATCAGTATATGCGGTATACGACGAACTATGCGACCAAGTCGGCAAACGCAGAAGCCGGGTGAGCAAGCAGTTTCCAAATGTTGTTTCCAAACTCGCGCTGCTCGTGACATCGGGAATGATTATGGATAGGGCGTGGAAAGAAACCGCGTACAGCCAAGAAGCCGAGCTGTATCAAGAGATGCGCAAAACCTCAAAAGAACTCGATAACCTTGTTAGCCCGGAGTCGGCATACGGTAACTTTATTAGCCGCTGCAACACAAAAGAAAGCGCAAAGCTTGCGTCGGCAATTTTGCAAAACCTCTCAAAAGGAAACGCGGAGATTGGAAAACTCTTAAAGGTCATGGCGCGAGAAGCCTGGCAAGAGCGCCGCCACACGGCCAAGCGAGATGCGGAAAAAGCAAATTCAAAACTAATGATACCGACAATGCTCCTTTTCCTCGCAATCCTTGTAATGTTGATGGTACCAATCGCGATGAATTTTACCGGAATTTAGCTTCGCCTGCCTTGCTCCGGTTGGTTATACCCGTGCAAACACGGCGGTGACACTCGCATCTATTATTAAATTGGAAAGGAGGCGTGAAAATGTGGTACGAAATATCAAAAATCCCCGGTAAGGCGTCACAAGTTGTTACAAAGCTTGTGAGCTCGCTGAAAAAGGATGAGCGCGGATTATCGGGTGTAGTCGTAGCAATACTGCTCATCTTGGTTGCGGTATTGGCAATAGTACTGATTTGGGGGTTTTTAAGCGGATGGCTTCAAGAATTATGGGATCAAATCACAGGCAGAGCGGGCGAACTTACATAAGATGGCAAAACTTTGTAATCAGATATCTCTTCTTAACAAAAACCGATTCAAAGCGAAAAAAAACGAGAGGTCGCTTTGCAGGTTGCATATCATCCCTGCAAAACGATACCGCCGGAGATGCCGTAGTCGAAGCGACCATACTCTTTCCGATTATGATTATGATATTCGCCGCACTCGTATTGCTGTCAACATATCTGCCTACACGGGCAGTATTGCAGCGGGCAACTCAATACGCGGCTACGGCAATAGCTACCGAGAACAGTGACACATGGCTGTTTTACGACGAAAGCAGCATGTCATACTACTTTGAAACCGACAAAAGAAAGCTCAAAAACGTATACGCCGAACTCTTTACAGCCGATGATGATGTACAGTCAAAGGCAGAAACCATAGTAAAAGAAATAGAAAGCAGAAGCATCAGTCGAACAGTAGGCACACTGAGCGTCGAAAGTTATATCGATAATAAACTGCTTTACAAAGAAGCCATAGTAACCGCTACACGCGAATTTACAATGCCTGTAAACCTATCTCTCATAGGCTTCCCCGAAACAATCCACGTAACCGCAACATCGACTGTCGCGGTGCAAAACGCAAACGAATTTGTCAGAAATGTAGATATCGCAAATGACTTTGCAAGCTACATAGCAAAAAGATACGACTTAGAAAACATATCCGAGGCAATAAGCTCATTTGGCGAAAGAATCTCAGCAATGCTGGGATGGTAGGCAGCAGCAGCAGCAGCAGCAGCAGTAGTAGTAGTAGTAGCAGTAGTAGTAGTAGTAGTAGTAGTAAACAAATTATGCATCATAAACCACAGGAGGCGGTATGCAAAAATTCCTAAAAAACACAAAAGGTGCAGTGACAGTATTCGTTACCCTGCTGCTGATACCCGCCATTCTTATCAGCGGAACGGCAGTGGATTTAGCGAGGATCCATACAGCACGCAGCATAGTCCAAGACGCGAACCGACTTGCATCAAACGCAGTATTATCACAGTACAACGCCTTGCTCTATGACCTCTATGGAATATTCGGCGTTGCCGAGACCGACCCGATTCTGGCACGGCTGCTTGACGAATACATCAAAGTATCGGTGTTTGGAGACTTGGGGCAAGACAAGTCGTTGGGAACACTGCAACTCTTCTATGGGGGCAACATTGAAGCCGATGATCCGGATTTTGCAGATGGAAAAAATCTGCGTAATGAGGAGGTGATACTGCGGCAAATCGAAGAATACATGAAATTCCGCGGGCCTGTAATCATAGTAAAAGACATGCTGGAACTTCTCGGTTCAAGCACCTTTAGGGAAGATTCCGAAGTTATCAGCGACAAACTTGAAGTTGAATCAGCGATTGCGCAAATATATGCAATGTACAAAGAACTTTACGAAGCAATCACAGCCTCCGATAAATGCGATCAAATAAACGGAGGGATTATAGGGGGAACGGTTGGAACAGTCTCATCATCGCTGGATCTTATCAGGCAGCAATTTGTGGATTTAAAAACACTTTATAAAGCCTGGGAAGACGCTGATACCCAAGCACGAAAAGATGAATACGCGGCAAGGTACAGAGCGACTCTGGATAATATAAGAGCGCGAACCGTAGGCGGAGCTGTGGGAAGCAACTGGGGTAACGGGCGCTGGCAAAACACCACAAATCCCCAGGGGCTTAACAGAACTATAGAAAACGCAAAAAATCATGCAGAGGCGTTTAAACCAAGGTTCGATACGGTTGTGGCAATAGCCCGACGCATAGACGGCATGCATAGCCAACTGAAAAGAAAAATCGATAAATTTGAGCAAAGACTAAATTCAGGCGGAAGCAATGACGAACTTAGGATAGCTTTTACTGAGAAAACAGGCTCACCGCCCAAGTCAATGATTGATAGATACAGAGATATTTTGAAATGGACTGACATTGAAGGCATGGCGGCTATCTATAAAAATGGAGGCTTTCGCTATATTGACGATATTGTGAAACCACTGCTGGACAGCGTCATATATCAAAACCACAATAGTCCGTCAAGTGCAAGTCTGACGCGCACTCAACTGGAAAACATATCCGCAAACTCAAGCTTTACACTCTCATCGGCAATCACTGTGGAAAATAGTCGCGCTGCGGTTTTTGCGAGCTATACAAGGGCAAACATCACATATAATGTACCGTCGGGTTTTTTAAAGTTTGGCGACCACCCGGGAAGGAACAAAGCGTTTTTTGAAGAACTCAGTCAGATGGTTAATCAAACAAGCGCCATCCCTGTAAAACTGTATGATGGTCAAGGAGATACAAGCGGCGCAAGTCCCGAAAGCAGTCAACGAAACCTGATAACAGAATTGCTGGAAATGGTAAATACAGCGTATGCCGGTATGGCAAATGAGCCGATAGGCGCAAGATATATAAGTACCGGCGTCACTTCGGAAAACGCTTCTATGGACATACATAATATTATTGAAATAATACCGCAAGCATCAAATGAGCCGATAACAAATGTTATATCCGACCCTTTTGGAAGCCTTACAAGGGCCGCGGAATATTTACTTCTGTTGTCATATTGCACTTCGATGTTTTCAAATTACACAACAGCAAGGCCGGAAATTATCGGAAAGAGCCGCGGCGAACTCGATGGAATAAACTTCCCGAAATCCATGAGAGAAGTTCCGATAAGCCCTGAGGTCAACTACTTCTTCAATTCTGAATGGGAGTACTTATATAATGGAAGCGAAAATGCGTCAACGAACCTAAGCGCAGTGTCGAGACTGATTTTCGTAGTTCGTTTGATTTGCAACTACATAACAGTATTCAGTGTTTCCGAAGTATCGACAATAATAAACAACATAAGAGCCGCATTTGCGCTCAGCCCGCCGCTTGCACTTGTATTAGGTGAACTCGCACGGGCAGCTTTTGTGGCGGCGGAATCAGCAGTCGATTTGGTAACCCTACGCTCCGGGCATAAGGTGCCGCTGATAAAAAGCGGAAGGACAGGCGAGTGGATATGCCGCCCGGGCGCGATAGCAAGAGTGCTCTCAGACCTTGCAGGCAATAAAGCTGCGGCTGACGGCAATACAAATGACAAGGGTCTTACCTACTCAAATTATCTTGTGTTTTTGCTTGTAGCAAAAGCGTTGGCAGAATCTAACTCAACCTTGGAGCTTGCCGGACGCGCCGCTGATTTGATTGAATGGAATGTAATAAACTATGAAAGCGGAGCGTTCAGTGATGAAGGGAAAATGGCGGATGCTCTGTCGGAAGGAAACAGATTTAGACTGGAAGATATGAAAACCGACTTTAGTCTGACTACAACGGTTGATATGAACATGCTGTTTCTTTCAATGATATTTGCTCAAAACTTCTCCGACTCAAGAGGAATAGGAATGCCGCAAACAGTACCCGTCAAAGTAACTGACTACAGAGGATACTAGTGTAGCGGAAAGGAAGAAAAATGCGTAAAGATGAAAACGCTTATATTGTTGTTGAAACCGTGGGAACTTTTATACCGTTTTTACTTCTCGTCATATCGGTACTAAGCCTGGTTAACATCGTGACGCTTCAAGCAAGGATGCATAATGCTCTGACCCAGGCTGCAAATACCTTGTCAATGTATAGCTATGTACTCAAAGCAACTGGAGCTGCCGATGGCCTCATGACAATGGATGCCAAAGCGAGCGGAGTTAGAGAGAATATCGATTCTGTTCTTATAGGGATTGACTCATTATCAAAGGACACCGGCGGCGGTGCGCAAGCCGGAAACCGTGTGCTCACTGTTGCACAGGAAGCAGCGGGCGACCCAAAAGCAGTTATACAAAACTTTGCAAACTATGGGCTTAGCCAGTTGCAAAGTCGCGCAACGGCAGAGCTTATACAACCGCTGATTTATCGGTATTTGGCAAATGGGAATATGTCCGGCGAAGAGTATCTCCAAAGTGTGAGAGTTGTAGACATTGATTTTAGAGATTGCATAATTGTAGACAGAAACGGAAATATCAGACTTACAGTGGATTATGAGGTTGAATACACATTCGGCGCACTGAGACTGCCTTTTTCTCCGACGCTGAGAATAACGCAGACAGCCGTGACTAAAGCATGGCTGGGCGGCAGCGGCGAGGGCTACAGCAGATGAGCAGCGAAGGGCAGTACCTGAGCGGATAATTGAAAAGACGAGCGTGGAGGCATAGCAGATGAGCAGCACCGACAGAAAAATCGTATTTTACTGCACAGGATTCTTAATTATTTTATCTTTGTGGCTCATAATTTGCGCTGCCGAATTAACCGCGTTTTCCCTGCTTAAATCGGCAATTCTAATAACATGCAGCTATATTGCTATGATTTTCGACATCAATGCAAAGCGTATACCAAATATGCTTGTACTGATAATGATAACGATGTGGGTACTTCTAATAATCCCGATGCTGGTTCTGGATGCCGGAAAAGGGTTTGGTATTCTGACGGACTCAATTTATGGGCTGCTGCTTGGCGGCGGATTGTTTTTGCTTGTCTATGTAATCAGCAAAAAAGGTTTAGGCGGCGGCGATGTAAAATTTATGGCAGCGGCGGGGCTATACCTCGGATTTGCGGGAACAATACCGGCAATACTGTACGGGACTGTGCTGGCGGCAGTGACAGGAATAGTGCTGATACTGCTAAAAAAAATCAAGCGAAAAGATCCAATCCCACTTGCGCCATTCCTGTTTGCGGGAATTATGATATCAGTTTTTTCCTCATAACCACCGCTTAATTCTTTTGCCGGTTATTTCGGGAATTGAATATTATTGCTCCCCGATTAAATATTGAATAATAGTGTTCTGTCTCGGCGGAAAGGATGGCATAGTCATTGAAAAAGGGAACAAAAACAGTAATGATAATCATATGTGCCGCACTGCTTCTCGTTTCGTGGGCTGTAGCGATAAACACAAACTCGGCTGCCGAGAAACAACAGTCGCTCATTAGCGAGGCGATAGCTATGATGAACGATGGCATATATATCAGGGCCGCTCTGTTGCTTGAAGAAGCAGCGGAATATGATGCAGCGCACACCATAGCTGCCGAAAATGAATTAAAGCGGGCGTACCTTGCCCTGATAGGCCATAGAGGATTTGCCGGAAAATACATACAGTTGCTTGAGACGCAGATGAACAGGCGCGAAGCCGACCCGGATATATTTATCGAAGCGGCAAAATACTATCTTAGCATCTCAAAAACTCAAGACGCATTGGCGGTACTCAGAAATGCAATAGAAAAAACAGATGATTCTGATATACGGGAACTCTACGAAAACTCCCGCTATGTTTTTGAAGTGAGCCGCGCTTCATATGAAAATGTAACGGCAATATATAATCAAACGATACAAGTGCAGCAGGATGGTAAGTGGGGCATAGCAAACGCGAGCGGTACAATAATTATTCCCTGCCGGTATGATAAAATCAGCACATTTAGTAAAAATCAAGCAGTCGCCGGCGGTGCAGGCAGGGTTTTTGCAATTGACGCTTCAAATCACCGCATTGCGATAACTCATGAAGCGGTCTCTGATTTTGGAAACTTTTCCGATAATCGTATTGCGCTGCTGATTGATAAAAGCTGGCACAGGGCAACAGGAAACCTGGAAATAGGGGCAAGCGGATTTGAAGAAATCGGAATGTATTCAGGCGGATACGCAGCCGCAAAAACAGACGGGAAATGGGGCGTAATAGGACTGTCAAACGATTGGTTGATCCCCGCGCAGTTCGACGGGATAATCATGGATGAACTTGGTCGAAGTTATGCGCAAGATGTGGTGTTTGCGCGAAGCAACGATGAAGCTCAACTGATAGTTGGCGGCGGCTTGCCGGTGGCTTCTTACGAGGACGCGCACCCCTTTAGTGATGAAGGGTACGCCGCTGTAATGCGAGATGGAAAATGGGGATTCATAGATACAAATGGTATCGTAATTATTCCATTTACATTTGATGAAGCCTTGTCATTTGGTCAACACTTGGCGGCAGTAAAAATCGGAGACTCTTGGGGATATATCAGCATGAGCGGACAAGTCGTAATTGAACCGCAGTTCGCGGAAGCAAAGAGCTTTTCAGGAGGCAGCGCGCCGGTCTTAACCGGACGCGGTTGGCAGTTCATTACACTATTGGAATACAAATAAAGATTCCGCTCACCGGTCATAAGCAACCAAATAAGTATATTTCAGAAGGAACAAGACAATGAATAATTACATGATTCAAAGCAGAAACGATTTTATAGCAGGCTCATCTCTGGTTACAAGCATACCCGAAAAGGACTTAGACCAAAACGCACTCAACACGATTCAAGCGGACTGCCCCGATTTCATTCTCCCATTCCATTATAAAAGCTGCAATGATGAAATAGCATTTACTTATAAAGTAGGAGCTTTCAGCAAGCTGCATTATTTTTCAGGAACAATTGAACCTGATGAATATTTAGATTTTTGGCAAAGCTTACTCAGACCCTTACTTGAATGTTCAGACTGGTTTATGAATCCTTGCTCTTTTATTCTCAGTTCAGACTATCTCTATTACGATAAATCCAATAAAACAGTAATTTATGTATATATACCGTCTGTATCCGGCTGCTCCGGCTACGATACCTTTAATAAAATGGCGGTCGAAGTATCTAAAATGATTAGAGTCTCAGACGCAGTTTTGGAAAACAAAGTTCTGCGCGTAATTCTCGAAAATTTCAACCCGACAGACTTTCTGAAAATGATAAAAGACCACATATCGGAAAACTCTGAGCACTCTGCTTCGGCGTCCGGCCGGACTGCCGAAGCCCCTCCGGAAACACAAACACACATCCTCGCGACCGAAGCCTGTCAGATGCCGCGATCCGGAAAACTCAATTCTTACGGTAAAGGCACTCTTCCCTGCGGGATTATAGACCATGCTCATAACGGCGAGGCATTTTCGGAATCATCAAATGCAAGTCTGCGTGAAACCGACAAGCAGGAAAACGACGCCTTCGATGATATAATCATAAATATTAAGACCGATACAAAGACGTCGCCCGAGAAAAAAGACAGAGCAAGCGGGAGGTACAGGATTTTTAGCAGCAAAGGCAAAAAAAAGAGCGATGGGCTGCCGAGCATGCCGGACAAAGACGCGCAAAACCGGAAAGAGCACAAAGGGAAACCCTCAAAGCAGCCCAAGGTTAGCAGCATAACTCAAAGCACTTCAGTGACGTCAAACGTAATCGGGTTGAGGTATATAGGATATGCAAGCTTACCGCAATCCATCCGAATCATGATATCGGAGGGTGAACTTTTTACAATAGGCCGCTTCGATGCAAATATTGGTAAAAAGCAATCAAGCTTTGAATTTGACAAAAAAACAAAAGCAGTCAGCCGACGCCATGCTGTCATTGAGCGCGATATTGACGGCTATAAAATTATAGATCTGTCATCAAGCGCCGGCACATTTGTAAATGAGAAAAAACTGCCTCCGAACACGCCGTATGCATTGAGCGCGGGTTGCCGCGTGTCGTTTGGGAATTCCGGTGCCGATTATGTATGGGAAGTCAGTTAGAGCCGGCCCGTACATCAGCCGGACGTATCGCATAGACGCGGAGCTTGGTTTTAACTGCGGCGCGGCTGTTTATCTGGCATGGCATAATCGCTTACGTAAACATGTGGTAATAAAAGCAATCGATAACAGCCTTGCCGAAACAATTAAAGTAAGGCGTAATGAGGTTGAAGCGCTAAAAGGAATAAAACACATGCATATACCTCAAGTGTATGATTTTTTTATCGAACAAAATCACAGCTTCACTGTTATAGAGTATATAGAAGGAGAGAGCTTTGATAAACTCCTAAAATCCGGTCGGCGTTTTAGCCGGCAGCAGATTCTCGCCTGGTACAATCAACTGGCGTCAGCCTTAAATTCGATTCACTCACACAACATCTATCACTGCGACATCAAACCGGCAAACATAATACTCTCGACAGACGGCGCTGTATGTCTGATTGACTTCAACTGCGCCCTCGTCGGCGGAAATCACACAGGATTGGTAAGTCGCAGCATGGGATATGCTTCTCCCGAACAGTATGAGTTTTTTAAACAGTGCAGAAAGAAAACTACGGATGCGGCAAAGGCATATTCAGGCTGCATTGAAACAGCATTACTTGTAGGCGATTGCAAAACAGAATCTGTATCGGCCGGAGACTCTGCCGGGGATAATGTACCAAATATCCCGATAATAAAGCCCATCGACTGGACTCTCTCTGATATTTACAGTCTCGGGGCAACAATGTATCACTTACTGACAGGAAAAAGACCACCGGTAAAAGAAAAAGAAGCAGCCGAGATATCAAGGTATGGAGGAAAAAATAAAGACCTATTTAAAATCATCGGACAATCAATGAAACAAAACCCCGGACGCCGCTTCACATCAGCAAGCCATCTAATGACTGCACTATCACAGATTTAAAAACAACGCCAAAATCCATATTGCAATAGTATCTCGCAAGTCATAAGATGCCCGCACATGCTGCGTTTACAACAAAAATGAGCACAATCGATTTGTGCAAAATCCGGCCTTCATGTACCATAAGCTTCATGTACCATATTTGAGTTTCCCCGAAAAAAAGGGTCAGCAATAAGCAAAGCCGTTGCGTCGCAACGGTGAATAGTGTCTCAAGAATTGAAAAAGTGAAAGATCTGTAACTGGCACCGCA
>Ga0209755_10006954_pt1 | contig 12364 bp, 3 predicted proteins | sample TergutCo191P1_FD_187301 | JGI IMG/M metagenome (GOLD analysis project Ga0209755, IMG submission 187301) | Cornitermes sp. P1 segment gut microbial communities from Petit-Saut dam, French Guiana - Co191P1 (SPAdes) (version 2) | ecosystem: Host-associated > Arthropoda: Insects > Digestive system >... | reverse complement strand
TCAATATGTGTACCATATAACCCCCACTCAACCACTAACGGAACACTATGCAACATCACACACCCTTAAATACACTGTTCTTCGACTGACCCCTAACATGCACCCACAAACAAAGCATCAACCAACCAGCAACAGCGATACTACCCTGTACGCACAATTCACACACTGAATTGTAGAGATACAGCACACCACAACGACATCGTACATCATTTTTATGTCATTTTAATCGTATAATGCATTTTAATATACGCTATAAACTGTAAACCACAGGATCCCGTAGGTGGCAACAACAACACCTGTACCTTGACTAACACCATTGTTTATATAGCCTGATGATAGCCCTCATAGGGTCGAAACGTGTAGCGTAATTAATGGTTGCAAAATAAAAACATTGCACAAAAACTGTTGTGTCAGACAGTCTGTTAAAACGCTTCATTATATTAACACAACGGGGTGGAAAACCCAATATTTAGAATTAGGATTAGATTCCCACCCCAGGGACAGCCATTCCTGTCTCCATAGCATTCAGGCAGGCTGTAGGGCACACCCACCTGGTGCATGAAGCTGACCACTCACCTAACTGTGATGCTGAGGATATAAGTTTGTGCAGCTCTTTTTCTTCTTCCCCATGCACCTTCTTGGCATGGTGCTTAAGTAAGACTTGGGACAATGTTGCCTTGGTATACTTCTGAAAATTATGTAAGCATGTGCCTAGCTCTGTAGACAACTTACAGGTAGTCATATGTTACCATAACTACATTTCAGAAATAATTTAATTTCACAGTACTGCTGATGATTGCATTCTTAGACTTTCCATATTTCAGACCTGTGTGAGCTTCCATTCATTTTATATTCATTGGGAACAACAGTGAGTTGCAAAATTATCTAAAAATATGCATTTGTGATTCAAAAAATTTATAGCTGTTGAATTGAAACCTGCCAGTTCTAGTGTTAACCCCTTGTGAGGCCACATTATGTTATGTGATGTGAGTTTAACCTTGATACCTACCAGTACATAAAGTAAGTTTTGCCCTTGAAAATCTGAAATAAAAATTACTGACTGACTGACTGACTGAGCAAGACATTTTTGTACTTACGGTTCTTTGTGTGGTGATCAAATTCAGGTGGAGAATAAATGTCTCGGTAACCACAAAATAGGTAAATACTACTGTTCTGTTTTTACAGGATTTTGGAGATGTGATTCCTGGTCATGGTGGTATAATGGATCGATTTGACTGTCAGTATTTGATGGCAACATTTGTCAATGTGTACATCTCAAGCTTTATTCATACTGCATCACCACAGAAACTGCTTCAGCAGGTATGTAGTAAACACCTGCTATGTTTTATTCATTAACATCAGGTACAAAAGAAGTTTCATTTTTCTGTGGTTCCTGAGCTGGCTAGTGCCAGACCACATTTAGGATGTTCACTTTCCTTGCACTGACCCATTGTCAGAGTAGGTTTGTATTTACATGCTGAGGTGGGCAGTGTGTCATCATTGCATAAATTGCATCTCATACATTTTTATGCCACAGAATTCAGATAAGAACAGTCTGCCATTTACAGAGTTTTGAAACAGCTTTATATATATGCAGCTTCTTGTATGATTCTGTAAAGCTATTTTAATCATTTTTACACATCAGTTGGGTCTTCTTGAAAATGTCTGGTGCCTGGTGAAGGGCAGTAGCTCTCAACATGGCCCATATGGCCTCCCAGGGACCTACATAAAGTTTGTAAGGGGCCAGAACAGAATGACAGAGAATTAGGGGGCCACAATAACTTAGGAGTGGGCCACTGAAACTTCACTGCCTGAATAAACATTGCAAATTTAAAACTGAATCAAAGGTTCCCTTCTGCCCCATTTCCCCAGCAGCACAGAAGGCAAATTTGTCCCTTATTACATTTCCCCACACCCTGTCTGGTTGAATCTGATTTAGTTTGGATGACATTTGCTGTCCAAGTATGTAACTGCCTTGATGTGAAGAGAGGTGATCTTTACTTATCACTGACCACACTGCAACTGGACGTTTACAAACTTGCAAGTGTTTATCAGGCCCAAGGAACACCCTGAAAATAATGCCATTTATTAAGAGTATTTTTTTCTTGTATAAGTAATGTGTTATACCTAAACAAAATATTTAAAAACAATACATTATTATAAGTAAAAGTAATGTAAATGTAGTCTGATATACAAGTTGGAAATGAAGTAAGTTTTCTCTCTCTCTCTCTCTTTCTCTCTTGCATAAGTAACATCATCTGCAGAGGGTGGTTTGCCACAGAGATAAATCTAGCTTAAAGGTGGGCCATGAGCAAGACAAAAAGTTTGAGAGGTGTAGGGAACTGTGCCACAATCTATAGAATAATATTGTAGACAGAAATGTTTCATAATAGATCAAAACATTTGCGTGCTGTGTCAAAACACAGCTGTGTGTAGCAGTTCATATCAATGTAATAATCTGTGTTGTGTTACTGTCTTTTAGGTTTATAATCTGAAACCAGAACAGCAGTTGCAGCTGTTCTACACTTTGAAAGACGGTCTAGAGAATCGTGGTATCCTAGACCTTCAGTAAAACCATGCCAGTAGGAAGGTAATTGTAATGGAGAGAATCAGAGAGACATAAGTTCATATATTGGATTATGTGTGACCATATTTAGCAGCATTTAAGTGCAGTTATGCTACAGTTTACCTGGCGCTGAGAACAAGCATGGAAGAGAAGGTGAACCGGTTTCCATGATTGTTCATTTCATATTGAAAATCCTAATTGTTTCAGCATGAAATAGGATGTTTCAACAAGTATGAATAATTTTAAGTGCATGTAGGTTTTTGATTTAGTGTTTCTGTCAAATATTACAGTTTATTGTGTGTAGACATTACTTTACCAGTGGCCTATGAGTCACAAGTGTAATATCATTCAAGTCAGATGTTAGATGTTCCCTGCATTTGTACTTTGTAGCTGGTAATTTGGATTGTGATGTTTTGAAATCTGACTTCACTTGGCATATACAAGAACCTAACAAAGGCTGAGGTATTCAAACTTTTGGGTCATGGACACCGTGTCGCTGAGTATTTGGTTCCCAATATTTCAAGACAAGGTAGTGGTCTCATCTTCAAATGTCAAATGAGCCCTGAGCCCACTACCTTCAGGATACATTGGGAACCATGTGTCCATTGATGCTGCATCATATCCCAGAAGAAGATACTTTTATCCAGACCGCTGCAAAAACCTACAAACTTGCTTCCTGACGTTTTCTACATATGTAAAATGGATGTGATGTAATACACTGCGTGGAATTTCACGTGATGAGTGCTTATATCTAGGAATGGAGAGTTGTTGTCAGTAGGCAAATTTATCCGTAGTTTATAAATATGTGTTGCAAGAGTTGACAAATATTAACCATTCAGTGGTGCTGGGGTAATTCCAGCCTTCTACCTTTCTTTCTTGGTGAAACAAGGTTGGGGGCATGTGAGGAAGTAAGGTCCATACAGTGCACATGGGCCAGCATTGAAGCATTAAGCAGTAGGTGTGACAGTAGAAATTCCTGTAATGCCATACATTTTATACAAACATGCAGTCTTTGAGAGTGACTTTGACTTTTTCACTACTTTGCTTGTCTGCAAAGAAGAGGAACCCCATGGTAAACCTTGTTCAAGATGGATGGTAGCCACCTGAAACTTAAAACCATGTACCTTCTGTTTATAAGTCTGTGTTGTTGTCACCTCCCCATCCTCTTTTGATTCATCAGAGATTTTAGCTATGAAAGTAGCTGTTTCTGGTCTGTAGTACATGATGATTCCACATTCAGCACTTAAACCAGTTCTTCTGATACTAAAAGAGGAACTTTTTATTGTTCTTTGTACCTGCCAAATTGGTGTTGAGAAATTTGTTTTGTGGTTGTGCAAACTGCCTTACACCATCCTCAAATCCAAGGTCTGTTCAGAAAGTTCTTGGACAGCATATGCACCTTCCCTCTAAAGTCATGCAACAGTTGTATAATTGGGGCGGTTTCATTAGACTGGATCTTGTTGCTGTTTTTCACTTACTTGTGATGTGTTTTGTTGTTGAGTAAAGACAGTTATTTGATTAAAAGAAAGTGTGCATTCTTCTTTTATTAACCAACAAATGCACAGTATTTGATGTTAACACTTTTCTCCTCCTTATACACACTTACATGTTTCAATGTGTGAGCGTTGTCATCAGGGTTTCTCTTCATATGTTAAAGTTACTAGGTCTGTTAAGTGAAATCATCTGTTATATACAGATGTCACAGTAGGATTACAAGATTAAAACATTACATAGTATTATACAGCAAGCTTGTTACAATTCTTAAATTTTATCCTAATATTGTGCACTGATTGTAATTAAGGTAAACTTTAAGAAATTAAGATCATGACAGTACTTCAGTGTGTCCATGATCATCCTAAAGCCCTGATGCCTAACAGACTTTTTTTTCATTTCCTCACATTGAAAATTAGTGTAAAAGGAAACTGATATGAATCAGTGGAGGAAATGTTAGAAAAGATGCTAGAGCAGCTAATCAGAATTTCATAAAAATTATGGCTGGAATGTTGGGAAAATGACAGTCTTTTGGAATTTTTGTATTAATGTGTAAAATTTATCTGGTACATATTGTGTGTTTATTTAATCAGTCCAAGAAAAATTTGAACAGGCCTTTAGGAGGAAAGTAGAGTCAGTCTTTATGTCTTATGCGTTGTCTTTCATCTGCTTATAATTGTGGTATTTCCAACCATAATGTAAAAATTACAAAAATTACAGCTTACTGTCATATGATATAAACACTATAATAGGTGCATTGTTCTGTGTGCTTTGACAAGTCACTTGGTGGAGACATTATTGAAGCTAATTTTGTGACTAGTTTTCATAGAATATTTATACAGAGCAGTAACATTACCGTCTTAGATCTTTAGTGCATCTGTGATTTCTCATGTCTGGCATTCTGACTGCTTTGCAAAGCAATAATTTGGAGAAATTATGTATATATGCATGTAGTTGGGGTTTGCCATGCTGTTTGGGCTTGTACGTCTTGGTGGTTTATTACTCTTTGTATATAATACATACATACTGTTACTGTGACACAAAATTCTGAGAATGTCCAGTATGGTGTTGGTTCAAGTGCCAGTAGAAAACCCTTAAGTGCACCTGTTACTGAGTGTCAATATATGAGCTGAAATAATTGGATTTTCAATATTTCTGTATGTCGCCAGCAGGCAAGAATCTTCTGAGAAGTGAGCTGTGGTTGCTGAAATCTTACTACATTGCTCCAATTCATGAATCTAATCACTCTCATAGGTATCTATGTTCATTGGTTATTCTTGAAATGGCACACAGGCTTGATTTGAGTCTGCTGTAACGTATATTTCTTCATTATATCTTTTCACTGTCTGTAATTTGTGTATTCTTGTAAACATTTTTCTCTTCAGGTTAAAAACTTCCTGATTACTAGTTTAGGGTATGACATGTGTTATCTGTAATAGTGAGTTCATTTCCCAAACAGTAAAATGCATTGTTATTTTTCTGCATGATATTCTTTGCAAGAATACCAAGATACCACATAAGTATTTTTGAAGCTCTGACAATTAACTGGCTTAAATGAAGGAGGTGAAAGTTTTGTGATAACTGTTTAGAGGAGGTGACTGGAGTAGGGTCATAAACAGATGCTGTCTTTGATTCATGCCACAGCAGTAATTTCTTGAGACAGATAGCATTTAAGTTTTATGAGCTAACACAAAGTAACTGACGTGCAAGCAGGGATCCAAAAAGTAAAGTAACAAAAGTGTTTTGCACTGTGTTCAGTTCAACACCACTGTAAGAGATCATGACTGACTTAACATCTGTTGCATTTTGATTTATAGAGACCTTTTAAGCAGCACCTGTCTGGGAGGCACTTTGACGCTGATGTGAATATTCAGCATGAAGAACATTGTTAGTTATTGGGGTTGGGCCCAGAGGTGTAGTAAAACTCATCACATTGTGGGACAGATGCTTTAATAGGTGTGGTGATTCTGTTGACAATATTATGAATGTGTACCTTGATTGCCATGTACTGTTATAGTAGTATGATGGAAATGTGTTACTTTGTATTTTGAACCTGCTTTGTGTAGGTCAGGATGTGTGCATAAATTAGGGTAGAAAGTGACCTTCAGTTCTGTACTTTTGTGACATGTAATAGGTATGGTGGATAAGTTTAAACTATAATGCAAAATAAAATTTATATTTCTTGTATGTCATATGAAAGTTCTGAATTACCAACATAGCCATAGCTGAGCAGTAATGTAGCATATCTAATAGCTATATCAGATATATGGATTCTATGTTACTAAAAGAGAGCCTTGTTGTTATGCACATTTGATTGGTTCGCTGAAATTATGGTTATTATTTATTTTGATTTTCCTGCCCTGAGCACAGCGTATCAAGTAAATGTAGCACAAAACATTCATGAACAACAAGGAACAACTTACAGATGCAAATATTTATGTCATTCCAGTTTATCACTGTTTAATTGTACATGTTTTTAAGCAGTAGATGAATATGTTGCATGTAATGTTATGTTTGTCTAATGAAATATTTCAGTAAATGTAAATATTTCTAGGAGTGTATTTCCAGTGTAAATTAGAGACTACCCGAGTGAAAAGAAAAGCAAGAACTTTGACACCTCATAGAGGCATTTGTGTTATGAAGAGCTGAATCTTCACTCTGACTGCTTATAACTTTTAAAGTCTTTGTATTCTAGTTGAAACTGTCTTCCTTAAACATGTTACAGTCTACAGCTTGTACTAAACCCTAATGAGTCCTCCATTTCTACATGCTTGGCTTTCTAAAATATAGCATGGCAGTCTGTAAAGGGATATCTTTAGGGTCATAATGTGGGGAAACAACCAGTTTGCATTCTGCTTTCAGTGACAGTTTTGTACTACGGTAAACATACTTCTTTGTGTTGGTAATTTATTGAAATATTTGAAGACAGAGCTGAAAAATTAACAGCATTGCTGTTTTTCTAAAAGTGTTGTATTGTCAGCAGAATTCTCTTGATGTAGCATTAAACACTGGCAGTTTTCATAATTGTGCAGTGGCTTATTTCCCACATTGGATCTTATAAATGGTACTTTCTTCAGTTCTCTCCTTCCTCTCACAGACTCTCGTCTTTTATTTGTGTCCACTTTTTTCTTATTCTCTGTTACACTTTGTATAATTTCTCTGCCTAGTTCTAGGTCTGTGTCCAGTGGTTTTATATTCACCACATTTGTTTTTAACAATCTGATAACGTATTGTCATCAAGATATGACACATGTATTTTGCCTTTTTATTCCTAATTTTACTACTCTTTGTGTTGTGTTAATGCTTTCAGATTTTGCTTAATATCCTAGTTTCACTTTCACTTTTTAACAGTCTGTAGATACTTCATTTCTGTAGCTGTAATCCTTGTACATCACTACCAGTCCACATCCCAGTTCCTGGTCTTGTGCCAATGTATGTGAGTTTTATATAACCTTACTCTTAAATTTTCTCCATTCACATGTCCCGGAATACATTGTTTGTATGCACAGCCTAGCTTTAATTAAATGTTATGTTTTTATATAAGCACTCAAAAGACTCATGGAAATGTAAAACTGTTCCTCAGATTGCTTCTTGAATGTGTTATTGAAAGCAAACTGTATTGAATATTTTTATAAAAGACATCCTTCATTTTTGCTTATTGTCACATAATCATTTTAGGACATTGCATTGTTTTACAGCTACTATAATTTAAGTGAGAGTGAAGCTCTTGCTGAATGTGCATTTTGTTGAAGTATGTAGTCAAAAATAAGCCAATACAGACAGATGCAGGTTGAGAGGTAATGACCAAAAGGCACTTTTATGGACAAATAAATTTAATTCTTGATTAGTTTTGCTTTTACTATACTTCAGTAAAATAAAAATGAATGAAGGAAATTGTTGCCCTTTCCTGTCTTATGTCAGAATTTCAGATCTTTTTCCAAAAGTTTTGTTGAAATAAACTGGCCCAATTTCACTGAGTCTTCTCAGTAGCTCTGTTAGGTAAAATCCCTACAAAGTCATACAGTGGAATGCAGGATGTCTTTAGTATGGCCAATCTAATTACTAAGATCTCTGCCCTGGCTGGTTTTGTATCAGCCCATAATTATACATGAATGGGTTATATTATGTGTAGTAAATTAAGAGGGTTGTGGCCAATTTGGAATTTTTTTTTGAGAGACTGAAGAATACTATGAACTTTGGTCAGGATAATTTGGCAGTAACTGAATCTAGCATTTTCCAAATATGAGGCCCAGGGGACAAACTGCTGGCAATCAGTGCCATTCTGAAAAGGAGGAAGTTTGACACTAAGCTGATGGGACCATATAAATTTGGCAGAAAAAGAGAGAAGGCTTTAAATTGAGAAAATTAAATGGAGGTTCAGCTGTATACCTCAACTGAGAAAAGGAGTGTGTTGGGTTTGGATAGGTGATGTTCTGATTCGTGGGAAGTATAGAGATTTTTCTGTCCTCCAGAATTTACAGACCAGGTTCAGAACCCATCTGTTCCTTGTCCAGTGAGTGTCTTGGACTTGTTCGATGAGGATAAAGTGGCTACATTGTGAAGATGACTGTTCACCTCCGTCTAGTTGCAAAGGTCTTTAGATGGAGATTATCAGGAAGTAGCAATTTTAGAAAGTCATATTTTTCTTTTGTTATTAAAGTTTTAAAGGAACATGCACAAAGCGGGTTTTCCACTTTTTGCATCAAAATTTTTGTGTTTTTACTTGTAGCATCAAAATATGTGTGAATTATGCCAAAAAATCTAAAAGCAAGGTCATGAACCACAGTTTCCTGGAGGCTACAGCAGTGGGTTTGTAGGGCAGCATGATAACCATAGAAATTCAGAAAGATGATATGTAACGCATTACTGATTTATGTTATGTGATGCAAGGGTATCCAGAAAGCAAATCTGTGGTTTTAGGAGTGTGTTTTCTTCACTGTATGGAGAAAATAAAATACTAAAATGAAGGTCACTGCAAAATGTTTCTGTTGCTAAATTTACACTCCTGGGCAAAGAAGATATCTAGCTGATATCTGATTTCAGCCCAGAAGAATGCCTTGGTATATCTGCACCTATTGTTTGGGTACCTTCCTTCTTCTTGTGCTTGAACATAACAAGCTGCTCACCTGCCAAACTTTGAACATAATGCTACAAGACAAAGTCACTGCAGCTGTTGAAGCAGTAACTTGTGACAAAAACCTTTTGAGGTAACCTTTATTTCACTGCTCTGTTTTCTTCAAACGCATGTAGTAATTAGGAAAATACAGGCTCCTAAAACCCCAGAGTAACTTTCTGAACACAGTGTACTATACCTCATCTGATTTCCTTTGAAATTTTGGCTGGCATTCCACTAGTTTATTTTAATACACTGAACTGGGAACATGGAAATTTGAAAGAGCAATGCTTGTAACCAAGACAGTATTTCTGTTTGTAACTTAGTGCATTTGCAGTTTGTGATATTTAACACAATATAATTTGGTGGCTTGTGTTACATGTCCGCAGAAAAATATATAATATGTATTATAGAGTATGTACTAGTTCTAATGCAGTTCCAGTAAAAAAAAAAAAAAAGTAATTCTTGGAGTGTTAATACTCTTACATTATTTCTTGTTGTGTTCATGTTTATTAATGTTAGAATAAGCAGTGGGCAGTAAGGTATAATACTGTTGCTGAGCAGTTTAAAGTTCATTGCTAAATGCAGTTGCACTAGACTGTCCAACAGTAAGTCAGTGTTAAATGCTAGGATACCTCATTAGTCTGTCATTTTGAATATATAAAAGTGATACATTACATTAGAAACAATATTTATGTATATGTATGTGTGTAAAAATAAGGAACTTTTAATAGATTTTGAGTGTTGTATGTATGGTTATCAATATTATGATGTTCTAGTAATCTCTGTGACATTTCCACATCTTGTAATATAGAATTTATGCAATTTTGAAATTATACTGTGTATAAAAAGTGTATATTACATTGTAAGTTGCAGTTTTAATGTACAGAAAATAGTGTGCTAGTCTTGAATACAATATTTCAGTGCTGCTGCTACTGAGAAGGATATAGGTTTATGATGTTGGTGATGGTGAATTAAAAGAACATGGGTGCCAAGTTGGTCTTCTGGTAATGTGTGTGAAATTGCCAACAGAACTTTTTGTAAAAAATTATTTTGTAAACTTCTTCTGGAGTATGATGCCACATCAGTGGATATGAAGTTTTCTCAGTGGCATATTTGAGGACTCCATTGGTGTGGCATATTACATTGCCTCACTGGGTGATCAGTTCCCAGTGTTGCTAAGGAACATAACCCCTACCTCTTCGAGCATCTAGAGGACATATAGATGTGGCATCATATGCAAGAAGAAAGTAGTTTCAACCACACCAATGTGAAAACCTCAAGATTTGCATTTTTTAAACTGTGACTCTCAAATAGAGGTGGATATTTGTGAAAGGAGTTTGGTAGGTACATGGAGTAGTAATTCATTTCATGTGATTTCTTAAGTGCGTGACAACAGCAGGAAAGCCAGTGACAGCAACTACTATAAAACATCACACCTAAAACAAAATGTAAGCATCCTTAAGAAGACAAATTATTTAATAAAAAAAAAAAAAAGCAAAAATTACAAGTGACAGAAGTATATAAATAAAGCTGGGAATATGTACAATCAAATCTTATACATCGGTGGTTTCCAAAGTGTGCTCCGTAGATCCCAAGGGGTCCATGACCAGTTTGCAAGGGTTCTGTATATACATTTCTTTAATGGAAGCTTAGAAGTTTACTCATTTTTTAAATTAAAGGAATGATGTTTTGTTAAAAATAATCTATGATCTTTTTTAATTGATGTGTTTATTTCATATAATGGTTACATTATCTAATCAAGGGACATCCTGTACCCGCAAAGCGAGAGACAATCGATTTAATTAAGGTCCAATCATATAATGCATTGTTATATATGCTACTGGTACATATTAGTATATACCTAAAATCAGTTCTGAGATAAAATTTTATTTCTTTTTGTAGACACTAATAAGAAACAGGGCATCAAAGTACTGCTGCCTGCTCTGAAGTAGTGACAAATTCAGCATAGCTAATATGTTCTCATATTTGTTGTTACATGTATGAATAAAAAATATTGCCATGGCATAAGGCCATATATTTTCTGTGATTTCTGTTGAGTTTAAATGAGTGAGTTAGTATAATGGAGTTCCAGGGGACAGATGGGTGGTGAAGTTCAGATCTCAGTAGGGCACTGTACAAGGACATAAGACTGTCAGTGACTGTAAAAGAAAATGTATTGTAATTAAGCACGTCCAAAGTATTTAAACCTCGAGAAACATTGTGATGAACGTGATTGTCACAGTAGAGCTTACTGTTCAGCAAAGTATTAAGATGTTTAAAACACTGAACACAAGCAACATAGTTTGGAATTGAAGTTAATACTGTTCAGTTTAGAAGAAGACTTAAAAATTATTTAAATGTATGAAGGTGTTTGCCATTATCCTACCATCTCTTCCACACACAGTATCAGATAGCAGATGATTACAATTTACTGTATTCGAAAAATTGTGATATATTTTAAGATTATCAGGCAACAAGACAGAATTTAAATTCCTTCAAATGAAATTTTACTTTTCTGATCTTATTAAAACAAATTTAAATAACTGTTATTTATGATTTTCTGTTATGTTTATGTTATTTTAGTATTTGAGTGCTGAGATCTGTTTGGTGGATAAGGTATGTGGGAGAGAGAACATTCTCCCCAGAGTTTGGAGGTCTTGTTACAGAAAGTGTTGGAAAGGGGAAGTCATTGTAACTGGTTGTACTACTACACAGTGACAACAAGTGTCAATGGGTGACTTTTTCTCCAACCCCCCCCCCTTTAATTTTTATGAGAAAAATTGCAGTTGAAATATAGTTGTATGAAGAAAACATAATCACTGCGTTGTGCTTTTGCTTCCAGACTAACTCGGTTTTTAAATTGTACAATGGTTCGGTGAAGCACTGTACCATCTTTAAATCATATGTCATTAGCCCTTTGTAGATTCACTGAGCATTAATTATTGTCTGATGTAGTTCATGTTTGAGAAATTTAATTTAACTATCTTCTGTATTGTTTGTATGCTGTCTGGAATTCCTTTAAAAATTGTTTTGTCCTGAATTCTTTTTAGTAGAATTGTATCTGGGACCAACTTTTTCTTTCATTCTATTTACAGTGTTGACTCCTTATCGACATTCTTTGCACAGTTATTGGTATGTGGTTGACTCTGCTACAAAAATGAAGTATATTAAAGTAAACTCTTTCTTACAGG
>Ga0209755_10006953_pt1 | contig 12366 bp, 5 predicted proteins | sample TergutCo191P1_FD_187301 | JGI IMG/M metagenome (GOLD analysis project Ga0209755, IMG submission 187301) | Cornitermes sp. P1 segment gut microbial communities from Petit-Saut dam, French Guiana - Co191P1 (SPAdes) (version 2) | ecosystem: Host-associated > Arthropoda: Insects > Digestive system >... | reverse complement strand
TGCGAGGTTCCACAGAATATCATTTGGGAAAACCTACTGAACACTAAATACCAATAACTTGCTTTTTCAAAGAAATTCATATTGCAAGATTTGACGTCATTCATGAAGATTCATGCTTCTGGTATTGGATCTTATTAAGACTGGTAAATATTCATGGAAGTTTCGGAGCAGCTTTCTGCCTTTGACTTTAGGGTAAAGAAGAAATACTTCTTGGGAATATTCTTGGAATGCTCTGAAGGTGGAGGGAGCAAGCTAATCAGCAACATCGGCTATTGCACACCGCCCATTCGAAAAGGACTTTGGCATTTATATTATTACCAGAATATCTTTACAGCTTAATATTATTACCTAGAAAAACCTTCTACATCTTAATATTGTTACCTAGAATATTTTCTACACGTTAATATTATAATCCAGAATATATTTACAGCTTAATATTGTTACCTAGAATATCTTCTACACCTTTACATCACTACCTAGAATTTTTTTACAAATTAATATTATTACCCAGAATATCTTTTACAGTTTAATATTATTACCTAGAATATTTTTTACACGTCAATATTATTGCCTAGAACATTTTTAACGCCGTAATGTTATTATCTACAATAAATTCTGCGCCTAAATATTATAGCCTAGAATATCTTTCCCACATTAAAATCTCATACATCGCGATGCAACTGAAAGCGTTGTTAAAATTAAAAATATGGGAGCACACCGTGCAAAAGGCCGGAATCATTCCAGCGAAATTATTTATCTTAAATTTTATAGTACATATTAGCCTATATGAAATTCTAAATAATTCATTCTTAAATAACTAAAGCCCTTTCAGAAATTTATAACAGCAATAATTTGTTCAATCAAATTCATATGACATGTTTTTCTTTCACATACTCTCCGCGCTACATGCACTGAACACACCGTGTTTCAAATCTCGCAATGCACTGTGCTTTTATTAAAGAAGTTACGCCCGATTTTTATCGCTGTAGGTGGAACAGCTAAAATATGAAGAAATAATCATTGTAGACTCAGGTTACGCCCCTTCAAAATTACTTGTTATAATCAGTTAGAGTAACTGGCACCGACACTGCACACTCGTATGTCAGGTGCGGCTTCCTACGTGTCGAAAGTGTTGTGTTTCTGAAATAAAAAAAAAAGGTTATTTTTGAAGTGGTTCAGCCGGTCCCTACTTGTGCACAACAGACATCCCGTCTTTCAAGATATTCTGCTTATCATTTGCATTGCTCACGCTGCTGGGAACTTCGAACATTCCGTAAACTGAATTTAACTTTTTCCCTCAAATTTGGCAGCACGACGTCAGCGGCGCAAAGTGCAAGTCTTCGACGACACGCCCGAATTTTGTAATAAAGACCCCATATTTATTTTCGTTTCTGTTCTTAGAATTACCGGTGTTGGCCACTTCCTGCAGCAGCCCATACGTACTATCGTAATATATCTCGGCCATGGTCTAATCTGAAGTAATACAATAGGATTTGCCTAAAGGGACTTTGAAAAACTACGGCACCTTCACGATAACTGCCCTCTTTGCTGTACTCGAGTCCGGAATGTCCTTAACACAAGTGCATATAATGCACACTGGAGAACATGTTTACACCATAAATCCGTGGAGTTTCAGTGTCTATCTGTAAAGTTATAAAAATACTTTAAAAAATTCGCAAGACACATCGCTTGTTAGTTTGCGTTACACAAAACATTATCTGAAAAGAAGTTGCTTCTTTTTCGAATATGACGTTAGTCCGGAAGAAAAGTGACACAGCTCCAAAAACACACAACTGAACATGTGACACTGTTCTCCAATCACATGACCATTATTCTTCTCTGAATAACTGCGACACTAGCGCTTCCTGACGGCTCACAGTCTAATATCAGTTGAGATACTTTTCCTGTTAAAATTGTAACCTTTTGTAGTTTTTGGTAGCCTACTCCTTTACAGAAATCATTACATGTTTTGATTAGTGACAGTTGTTTTCCGGACTAAAGATGCAGGTATATAACCACACATCTTTGCAAGACCATAAATGAAGGAAGTATAGCTAACGGTGTTAATGGGCCGGGATGGCTCAGTAGGTATACAGACTCGCTACGAGCTGGAGGTTCCGGGAATCGAATCCCGGTGGGGGGCGAGATTTTCCGCAACCGTCCAGACTGGCCCTGGGGCCCACCCAGCGTCCTGTTCAATGGGTACCGGGTCATTCCTGGGGGTAAAGCGGCAGGGGCGTGGCGTTGACCACCCACACCATCTAGCGCCGAGGTTAAGGAAAGAGTAGGGCTATACCTCTTCTCCCCCTCTGGGCCTTCGTGGTCTGTTATAGGGTGAAATTTACCTTTACCTTTACCTTTATAGCTAACGGTGTTCGAAACTCACAAGTTTGCGAGACCGCCATGTTCCTACTAGTGGTTGCAAGAAACTGACAAGTAAGGCGTTGGGCGTCCTTCTCTAGCACATATTCACAGCATGGTGACCTCAAAATCCTCCTATTTTTCGGAAAACAAGTAAACTAAAGGGAATTAACACTACAATTAAGAAATTCATACGAAGCCCTCGTGTAATTAAAAAGCGATTGGGAGAAAAAATTACTAAACACACCCAGAAACTCAATCATAATATTTGCCCGTCTCTTTATCTTGTCAATGCACTCTATAGACGTAAATGCATTTCAAGATACCATAAACCAAAACACGCTACGCCCTGGGCACCAGATGGAATTCATAACCCAGCGTCATAGAAGGATTAACAGCGGTTCCAACAGTACAGATTGGCCAGAGTTCGAAGCAAAGGTCACAACGTCTTTGGACGTTCTGCATTATATCCGCAGTAGGAAAGATACGGAAAGCCTACAGGAAATTTGTTATTTCATGAAGAATCACTCAGCTTTAAATTTTTTCGAGCCTGGACTAAAAGTAGACGCCGAATAACGAGAATCGTAGTAGGTACTAAAGCCAAAACCGCTGACTTGACTCAGCGCGTTGAACAGTCTTTGCCAATAATCACACATTTACCATATTCAGTGCAATTGGTCATCACCAGATGAACAAGACAAAAAAATTAATTTTAATATTCAATAAGACTACCAAAACACGATATCAGATAATTAACTTGTAATAACAAGAAACGATATAATTCATACGGAATTGCCACGCTTGGTACGTCCTCCTCCCCTGCCTAACGTTTATTTTTCTTTATACCTCACACCTCAACACGTCACGAGGTTTGTTGTAAGTACAGACAGCAGGTGCGAAATGAACAGGACGGTTGGCTTTTTGTTTATGTAAAGTGTGCCGCTGAATAAGAAACTGTTATGATGGCTATGAATGGTGATTCAAGAAGGCCGTACGAGGAAGCGGCTTATTTTGTAGTACAATCAGGACACTTGTTTAAAGAGATCCCCATACGCACGTAGAAATATTAAGCAGGATACGAACGTATTATTTGTAAATCACGGAATGATATCTACTAAACTAGATTTTAGTGTGACGAAACCGGTTGAGATTACACGAGACAGCAACATAAGATACAGTACATTTGAATGTTTGTATGAAGCGGTGGTCTGTACAGCAAGGGAGTTAATTTTGATAATTTTGAATCAATAATTTTGCTTCAGAAGCTATTTAACTTTGGGAAGCAAGTCAGTATTTTTTTAAGGTACAGGAAACCAAGTTGGTCGGGATGGCTTGGTCAGATCTTAATTAACAGAAAACACAACGTGCTTCCATTACAAAGGCTAATCGGTTACGGCTGTATAGGGAAACAATATATGTCTATTGTGAGGTCCTAAGAAACAAATAAACAAAAACTTTCTATGTGAAAAGAGTCCATTGTCATTGCTGTTACAACTGGCCGCACAAGTACACGTCCTAAATGGACAGGAGTGGAAGTACTAAAGGAAATATATATTTCATGACAAGGCCGGAATTTTTGTATCTTATGGATAATTTAAAAGTATCTTCCTACCCGAACCGACGTGATTCATCATGCAAATCGTTATCATTATCATCTCCATAACTTTTATTTAGTGCAGGGTATTTCCTGCAATGTTTAGTAAGCGTTTATCACGAACACCCTAAAGAGGTTACTAGGCCACATACATCTGCAGTCTACGTAATGGAGCATTCCATTTTAAAAGCTTTTGTTATAACACGGCATTATATAACTATGGACACAGCAGCAAAACATGCAGCCGATATTTAAAAACAGCTTCAATATAAACATATTCATCATCGTCATCATCATCATCATCAGCTGCAGCAGTAACAAGAGGGTGACAACCGTTGCAGGCTCTTTCCTTCTTCAACGGTGCTGATCTCTCGTACGAGACTATTACAAACTGAAATATACTAATACATGCTAAAGTAACGTCACAACAAGACGGTTTTAACATCAAATTAGATGGCAATAAAATACACCAAGCCCTTGTTTTACGCCCTATCTGCTTTCCTGGAAAAGTGAGCGTAAATAAAAAGGATATTCCTGTACGTAAATAAAAGACAAATAAGTACAAATAAATCAGTGAATGGGCGTTAAACCGAAAATGCAAGGGCGCAAATTTAGAAGTATTGTAAATCGGCAAGGAGCATTAAAGCAAAAAAATGTAAACCGGACAGACGTAAAGCAACGACAGAGTGTATAGTTGTACAGGCCGATGAAACTTGAGGGCCTGGACACTATATTTGGGCCGTTTACGATTGTAAATGCACATTAATTACGTGAAATAATGTAAAGATATCAGAAAAGCTGTTTAGACAGTTTTTTTTTTAATTTGTCATCTGTCGCAAGCGTGATACTTGCACCAGCCACTTCACACACTTTCGCTTCATCACCCTATAATTTCGTTAACATAAAGCCTACAAATTATGCAGTTCCTAGTATAATTTTATCCAGTCTGCTGCCATTCTATCTTTTGCCCACTGTCATAGGATATTTACTCTCTTCTAAAACGGCTAAACCATACCTTCTTCCTTTACGATATGACAGGAATGTAGCCTGCTTAATTACCAGTAAGTACGTGACAATCAATTTCTCGCGAATAGCTAGCGCATCGAGTCAAAGAAGACGTAACGGAATACAAAATGTACGCAGGTTGCAGTTTTTACTTGAAACGGGTTTGATACTTCCTCCTTGTAAATTAGTACACCATTTTTAACCAATGTCATCTCGAGGTGTTTTTGGAAGTACAAAAATTGCAGTTATACGCCACTCTCTGCTGGAAGCGTGCATCAAAAAATGTGTAAGAAATTTCAGTAACGTAACTAAACTTGGAATGAATCCACACCGAGACACTCGGACTGGTGGTGATGCTATGACAGCTTTGTAGTGACGAAGGATTTTGTAAAGTTTTGGTAGAACCTCCATGCACACATACTGTTCCTGCTAATAAGATTAAAAATTTATAATTTTAATTGCGTTTTATATACTTAAATAACGCATATTTATTTCCCAGCATGTTTTAAATTCCAACTGTGAACCTAAAGATGACAATAAATAGGTCAAAACACATAGTTCTGTATAATAAATAGAATTTGAATGTGTTTGGACAGATATTGATTTAATTTTTGAGGTACGATATTTATGCATCTGGGGGACCGCGGTAGCACAGTGGTTAAGGTGCTGTGCTACAAATCGGAAGGTCGCTGGTTCGATTCCAGATGGTGTCATTGGAATTTTTCATTTACATAAAATCCTTCAGATCGCACTATGGCCCTGGGGTCGACTCAGCTTCTAACAGAAAAGAGTACCTGGGGGTAAAGGCGGCCGGTGCGTAAGTCTGACAACTTTACCACCATCCTCTGCCTCTGTCATGAAATCTGGGAACCTTAACTTCCTGGAAACCTCTGGACCACTCCAGGCCTGTAACGGGACTGATTTACCTTTTACTTACGCAATTTATAACAAAAACATAGGCCTATTTGGCCGGTTAATTTTAAGCTTCCAAGCGACATTTTCACTGAATTCTCTTCGTCGGGAGTAGATATACTGTACATACGCACGTTACGGAACTTGCAGGATCCATCACAATTTTTGAGAAATATGGCGGCCAAAGGGTCACGCCGTATTCTGTATGAGGCTTCTGCTGACATGGCTATAAGGATAACAAGGTATATCACACCTACATGTGAATGTAAATTGATGGGTACATTAATATTAAGGTGAAGTAAATCCATCTACACTTATATAAACTAGGGCTACATGACGAACTAGTAGTTTGTTGCTTCCCACATGTCACTGGCATTCAGTCGCTATAATAAATAAAGAAGAACATGCCGCTGACAGCAATGTGCATTAAACTCTTTTGTGGATGTCTCGTGGCTATCAACTGTCTGTGGCTTGATCATGCGGGCGAAGGGTACCTGTATTACAGGATAAAACCTGCAAAGACTGATTGGTTCCGTGGGCGAATGCGTTAATGTACGTTCGTGTGTTTTCGGGCACGCTCCTGTGTTAAAACACGTCCATAAAATATTTGACGAAAAGAAATTAATTGTAACTGCCAGTGTTGCGGAAATACTGAATACAGTGTAGAACAACACAAGCAATGTGTGTATAGCGTAACATTCAGGCGCGGTCATGCTAACATTCTTTAAGTGGGAAAACAGAAACCATTACACATTCTGAGAGTGTGTTTGTAGCCTTTGGTATCCAGCGTGCAGTTCGCATGTGCCATATTGTCATCTGTGGCCTGCCCGGATCTACAATATTTTTCCACACATTAAAGGCAAGATTCTCGAGAAAATATTATTTAAAATAAAATGTGGGTTTTGATTTTCTCTTCAACCTTTATCTGGAACACTGTTCAGTCTAGTAAGACCTGAGCGAGATATGATCGTAAATGTATACTGGTCTTCGTGTAAAGTACCGGTTATTCTTGTTAGATTTTAATGAAACTTTAGTTTGCTCGACAGATTTGCGAAAAATGCTCAGATTTACAATTTCATGAAAATCCGTCCAGTGGGAGCCGAAATGATCTATGCGGAAGGACAGACATGACGAAGCTAATAGTCGCTTTTCGCAATTTTTCGAACGCGCCCAAAAAAAGTTACTATTAAATGTAAAATGTGTGTTTTTATTGCGTTCTCTACAACTCTCGTCTGAAATATTTCTCAATCTAAGGAGAACTGAGCGAGATATGATCACAAATGTGCACTGGTCTTCATGTAAAGCACCCGTTATTCTCATCAGATTTTAATAAAACTTGAATTTTCTCTACAGCTTTTCGACAAATACCCAAATGTCAAAACTCACGAAAAACCATTCAGTGGGAGCCGAGTTGTTCCTCGCGGACAGACCAGCAGACAGATGGACAGACATGACGAAGCTAATAGCCGTTTTTCGCAATTTTAAAAACTCCTAAAAAGTGAAGGTAAAGTGATCCCGTTACAGGCCCGGTGTAGGCCAGAGGGTGGGTAGAGGTATAGCTCTACTCTTCCATGACCGCGGCACTAGAAAGCGATGAGTGGTCAACAGCACGCCCCGGTCGCACTTTACCCCCGGGAAAGACCCGGTACCCATTTTACAGGAGGCGGGGTGGGCCCCAGGGCCGGTCTGGACGGGCAAAAAATCTCGTCTCCACCGGGATTCGATCCCGAACCGTCCAGCCAGTAGTCAGTCGCTTTAACGACGTAGCTACCCGGCCCACACTCCTAAAAAGTAGCAAGTTATATATTTAATACTGAACTCAACAATTGAAAATGGCAGAAAGTTTTACGAAACTATGGCAGGTAGATTTCTTGAACACTAACTTTCCATTTAAGAGGAAACACACTCGGCATCTGAGAAACCCACACAGTTGTGGTATTGAAAGAACTGTCTTTCTCTACCGAATCTCTACGTACAGTAAAATTAAGGCCAAGTAAAAACAGAAGAGTCGATTTGGACGTTACAAGCATCTGGATATACCACGAAAGGTACTAGCTGATATTTAATCTTCACCGCAAAAATATTTTGTAATAAAAAATTACTAGCACACATACGTATAACACTCACTATGCCATAATCAGTTCGCTTTAATTATGTTTAGGTTAGTGCAATTTTAACGACTTGGCATTGCAGTGTGCATATCTGTATGTATATTTAAATCCTATACAAGATGTGGCCTTCCATCCACCAATTTAAATGATTACAAGCCCTGAATTCCTTCCGTCCAGTGTCGTCATTTTACGTGGTCAGTAGAACATTAAATTACGCTAAATTCCAGACCACTCAGCCAGCTAGCTAACCAACCGAGAATCTTTCACTGCAGCAACTGGAACTCAAAACGCTAACTATAATTAAAAAAAGCATAATCGTTGTATGAATGTAATGGAACCGCTGATCGTCCCACACTTTCCAAATTGGTATAAGAAGGTCAGGCATGCAAGTGAAGCTTTCATGTAATATGATACTATCACTATATCTCCTTTCAAGATATTACTGTTCACATATATCAACAGCTATGTCAGGGTACTTTTTGCGAGCCTTAATGGCATCATTATCGTAAGAGACAACATTACGGTCTATACACTACATGCCACATCTTTTACGACTGAGACATGTCAGAAAATAAAATATTTCAGTGCGCCTCAATTTACTGTTATCTGGAATGTGGATTCGTGTAGTTTGGTGGAGAGGCACCTAAATTTTGGAGGAAACTGCTGCCTTTCTAGCGTGGCGTTTGGGCACGAAGACCACCCGTTCGTTATCACTATCTTCAGACGTGACACCGTGTCTTCCTCTGGCGGCTTCCACCATCCGAGTCCACTTCATCACGCCTCTCCGAGTTCCCTGTACGCTTGTCTCCATTTCAAAGCAAATCAATTGAGATTACAAGGCTTTTTATGCTCGTGTCTTCCTTCCGACGTACAAACCAGTCACTCGTGACCAGCAAACCACCCCCAACTGTTTCACGGCTGTCATTTGCTCATTTGCATGCTCTGCGACTCGCAACTTAACATTTGGGAGCCAGAAGATCATTCGTGCTTGAACTAATTTGTTTTCCATTTGAATTAGTAACTATGGAACGCAATGTTCCAAAATTGAAACCTCTTTTTAAATTGATGACCACGATACAGCGGTATTTGTTTTTTGAAGTACAAGCTGCTCACAAATTTCTTTAACATTTTCTTACAAAATTTGAAAGCTCAGGTGACAGTCTTCAGCCGACAGTGAAATAAGCCGCCTTTTATGGACGAACCATTACCGTGTGCACTACAGACCAGGATCATTAAAGTTACCTTCACATCCACTTATTTATCGTCCACTTTAATATAATTATTCTACCTACGCTTGAGGCACGCGGTGGCGCAGTCGGTTGAGGCACAGAGTTACAAGCCGGAAGTTCGCTGGTTCGATTCACAATAGTGTCATTGGAATTCTTCATTGATATAATCCATCTGCCGCTCTCCGGCCATGGGGTCGAATTAGCCTATAACAAAAATGAGAACCGGGAATATTTCCTGGAGGTAAAGACGGCCGGTGCGTAAGGCTGACAACCTCACTACCTTCAAGAGCCGACTGTCATGAAATCTAGGAAACTCAACTCCCTGGAATCTTCAGGACCTCTAAAAGGGATTGCTGTTCCTCTACCAACGCTTACAGCTCCCGAGCTCTCTATTCCTATCACGTTTCCTTTCTAAAATTCTGTGAACGTTTACATCTTCGTCTGTGCACAACATCAAACATCTCTTTTGTTTGTACTCATATTAGGAATCTCTACAAAATATTTCAGCAATGAGAAGTTGTGAATATGACTTGCGGATCCTCCACATAATCGTTAACCCTCTCCAGACCGACGTTTGTCTCCGCTCTGTGTCGTCAGGTACCTAGTTAATGTTTGATAATTTTCCGTAACGCCATGCTACGTTCTGTCATAGTTCAATTCCAACAACAGTGTCAATCCGTATTATAAGCATAAGTGCCAGTAAATTTCGTAACAAAATTATACCTACTAGAATTGTCCCGTCGTTAACACTCCGATACACGAAACTAACCAACATATTTAAATCTCATTCCTTGGTTGGCACAAAAGACACTTTGTCTGCATTATAAAGGCCAACATGCTAACACTATTTTGGGAAATGATTGTTGTTTATTTTGAGAATCATGTGAAATTCATAAATGCACCTTAGGGAGTGTTCAATAATTTTAAAATGTTGAAGCGCGAGAGAAGTGCCGATCACCAGAGTGGATTACAAGGATGAGGCAGCACTGTAGTTCCATACGCCACTCCGGCGTTCAAAACCAAGATCATGTTTACACGATTATGAACCATTCGGACTTGTCACGAGTTCCATGAAGTCGACCAAAAGAAGCTGTCTGCCCGAGAAAGGATCAAAATGGAAGCGAGGTCAAGAACAAACACTGAGCAACTCATGTGTGATGAGAAGACAGAGGAGGGAGAAGGTCTTCCTTGTATTACGTCTGATCGTGCGAGAAGGCGATGTTACACGACGACTCCGTTGTGCTCTCTTAAGGTTGTCACCTTTAGACACACAAGTCTACAATTTGGTGGCTGTGATGTATTAATGTGCTTGACTTCTTCCATCGTCTTGCTTTTTATTAAAATACACCGGCTCTGTTTCCATCTGCAGGTAAAGTACAAAGTTATGAAATCTTCTTTGTTGGGTTCACTGGGTTGGCCTGGGCATACGTAAGAGAATGACTTCATCCAATATAACCAACAATGCAGAAAAAAGAAAAGGTGTACAGTTTTCCCCGACGAAGCCATGAAGACCAGCAGAGGAAGTAGAACTACAGCTGCACTCATTATTAACCTAGGCACTACATGGAGGAGAATGGTCGACTTCACGATCCGGCCATTTCACCCCCGGGTAAGAACTCCGGTCCCTATTGAATAGGAGGTTAGGAGGAACCTAGCAGAGTAGGTGTCGTTGCGTTTCGTATTGTACTTGATGACATAAGAACAGCCACCTTCAGATACCCTTTCTAAGCAAAAACGACACGCTAAGAAGTCAAATGCGCGTCACGTCGTCCTTGACGCATGCTTATTATACAAGGCTTTTTACTTTACTGACGGCCAATGTTACATCACGACAAAGAGAACAGTGACCTTACTGGGGGTGCTGGTTAGAACACATCCCGGGTCGTGAACCACATACTTTAACTGTTTTTACTGGAAGGACTGTAGGCTGACGGAATGTCAACTACAGACATTACTTAGCGTCAGATGATGTCAGAGAATAATCACTTTCAATAACAAGAAATAATGGACTTGGACGCAGCGATGTTCAGTTCCAATGCACTATTTCGGAATGCACCGGAAGGAAATGAGAAATAGCTCAATTCTTGTTCATGGTATTTGGCATATAGGCGGCGTTTTGAACCAGAAATCCCTCCACATTCGAGTCAAAAGCGTTCGTACTTAACCAACTTGTTTAGCAATCTATTTCCGAGAAGCTTGCTATGGAGGCGCCTCAGAACGTGTCAGATTTAGATTCAGACCGACATGAAACATCGCGGTTCCAATTACATTGGTTGGTGGTCGGATGATTTACATAGATTTTTCAAAGAGCGCATGAAAGTTTTTTAATATCATGAAATAAATGTGTAATAACTTCACCATCCTTGTTTATGTGATTCCTAGGTTTTATCCATGTATACATTAAACATATTAATTTCACATTGCTGTCAGTTGCTCAGTCTACAAGGGACCAAATGGTAACACGAGTAGCAAGTAGGAAAAGAATGTGGCATAAAGAGATTGTGGACTAATTGGATTTTTCTGGACGACCTGAGAGAAACCACGAAAATTCTTAGACAGAATGGTTGACTTGGCCGGTATTAAACCTTCTAACTCTCAAAAATAAGCACACGACTTTTAACCGTTTGGCGTCGGAATTACTTTTTTAGTTTTAGCACATACTGTATATAAAATGTGAATAATACAGGAACCAAATACGTTAGAGTTATGAAACAAACTGCATTTTGAAGAGGAAAAATGGAGAGTATATACCATGTTTAAAACATTTAGTACCTATATTTGTTGAATAAATATATAAACTGCAACTTTAGAGGTTAGAGGTGCGGTACGACCCTTATATGTGTCGTTAGACGTCAAAGGGTTAATCATTCGCAGGAAGTCTTGGGTATTCTGTGCAGAGCGAAGTTAATTACCCTCGACTGTGCTAGTGTACTTGCAACAAGACACCTACGGTATCTTCGGGTACGCAAGACCTATTTCCTAACACGCTTGAGCTACGTAAAGACACGCAGTAGTTCGCATCTCTCAATCAAAGGATGGTTCCCCAACAAGCCCAATGAATAGCCGTATCATCAGCAAGTACACGATTCTGAAATCACGGTCATACAGTTTTCATTAGACGTCCTAGTTAATTTCGCACAGTTGAACGTTGTCC
>Ga0209755_10006952_pt1 | contig 12366 bp, 11 predicted proteins | sample TergutCo191P1_FD_187301 | JGI IMG/M metagenome (GOLD analysis project Ga0209755, IMG submission 187301) | Cornitermes sp. P1 segment gut microbial communities from Petit-Saut dam, French Guiana - Co191P1 (SPAdes) (version 2) | ecosystem: Host-associated > Arthropoda: Insects > Digestive system... | reverse complement strand
TTGAATATTGCGGGCAATGCCCGGACTTCCCATGCGAAACGCTAACGGCTATGTCTTTCGCCGAAAAAGAAGGCGATAACGGCTTGCGAATTGAAAATTGCCGTATGTGGCGTACCAAAGAGCAGGCGATTATCTCAAGAGCAAGCGACCTTATCAATTCACGGACGGATTACATCGGCGATGGCATGGAGGGTTGGGCGACTTTAACGCTGATTGACGAAAACGGTTACCCGACATCTTCCACCATGACTATTTCAAAAGCAGACGGCATTAACCGGATTAGCTTTTTATCCGACACCAACGGACGCAAAGCGAAACGGATTACCACATCAAACAAAGCCTGTGTCTGTATTTCATCAAGCGAATATCATGTATCGCTGACAGGTACGGTAGAAATCATTACCGACCCCGAAATAAAAAAGGAACATTGGCAAGAAGTAGTAACAACGCATTACGGCTCGACTTGTTTAGACCCCGAATGGGCGGTATTCCGCTTTACAACAGAAGCATATAACCTTTTCTTTGCTTCTGACGACACCGAAGCAAAAGGTAGGCTGAAAGAATCAGAGGGTTTTCATTCGCAAAAAATTGTGCCTTTGTTGTGTTATGCAGGGCAAGCGAGTGATGCCATTGATTTGTATGTAAAAGCGTTTGGCGCAGTCGTTTTGGAAAAGTTGACTTACGCCGATATGCACCCTGCCGATATGGGAAGCGAAGTAAAAGACGAAAATAAGGGATTTATTGGCTATTCAGAAGTTTTGATAGGCGAGCAAGTTATTTCCCTGTGCGATGATTCGGATGCGGCAGATAAGCGCATAGAAATGTCGGGTAATTCTTATCTTGTTGATTTGCTTGTGCATTTTGATTCTGACGAGGAATTGAAAGTGGCATACGAATTATTGTCCGAAGGCGGCATGGTCACTTCGCCGCTCGTAAGTCAAACATACTGCTCTTTAACTTGCGCTCTGATTGATAAATTCGGCGGTCGCTGGCAGTTAATGTGCGGGTATAAGGGGTAAACAACCCCGTCCCCTTGCTTCTGGACTTCACGAAGCAACCAATATTGAAGTTGACTTTTGATAAATAGTGTGCTAATGTTGCAGCAGATTGTAACATTAGCACACTATTTGTTGAGAGAGAGACAGAATATGTATATAAAACGTAAAATTGAAGATAAATTATTGACGCTTTCTGACAGTTTTCCTGTGGTTATAGTGACAGGTGCGCGGCAAGTTGGTAAAACAACGCTGCTGAAGCACTTAAGTCAGGCTGACCGCAAGTTTGTTTCGCTGGATATTCCCGAAAATAAGATGATGGCGACGTTTGAGCCGGACGCTTTTTTGCAAAAATACGAACCGCCTGTGGTTATAGATGAATTCCAATACGCACCTGAGTTGCTTAGATACATCAAAGCATATGTGGATAAACATAAAAATTGCGGCGATTTTTGGCTGACAGGCTCGCAGAGTTTTGTTTCTATGAAAAACGCTTCTGAAAGCCTTGCAGGGCGTGCAGGAATTATCAACCTGTACAGTTTATCCAACTCTGAAATCACCGGAACATTGTTTGGTGAATATGAACCATCGTTTGACGGATTGCAAAGCCGTATGAGTAGTGCTTCGCCGATGAGCAAACGCGAAACCTTTGAAAGAATACTCAAAGGCGGAATGCCGCGCCTCTATGAAAATTTTACGGCGACGAATTACGACTATTTCAGCGCATACTTCCAGACATACCTCTCACGCGATATAAAAGATTTGGCACAGGTTGCCGATGAGCTTTCATTTTACAAATTTATACAGGTTTGCAGTACCTTGGCGGCAAAGCAGGTGAGTTATACGGAAATTTCAAAGCGCGTAGGGATTACCGCAAACAAGGCGAAGCAGTGGATGTCAATCCTGGTTTCATCAGGGATAATCGTGCTACTTCAGCCTTATTTCAGCAACGCCCTAAAGCGAGTGGTGAAAACCTCTAAGATGTATTTTATGGATACAGGTCTTTTGTGTTACTTGCGTGGGATTGAAAGCGCAGACGCGCTTGAAAGAAGTGCTGAGAGTGGGGATATTTTTGAAAACTACGTTGTCAGTGAGATTAACAAAAGTTATGCATGTGCAGGGAAGCACCCGCCGCTATATTATTACAGAGATGCGAACAACCGCAAGGAGATAGACTTGCTCATTGAGCGTGATGGTGTGGTTTTTCCGATTGAAATAAAGGAAGGCAGCAATCCGGACGGAAAAGCTGCCAAGAATTTTGATGCGGTTTCGCCGCTCGGAAACATAGGCACCGGCAATATAATTTGCAACAGCAAAGACATTTACCCGGTCGCACCCAATACCTGGGCAGTTCCGCATTGGTGCGTGTGAAGCGAGGGGACAGGGGCAATGTCATTAAGTTAAGAGTTTTTGTTCAACTTGAAAGGGAGCGCAAGCTCATGAGTAGCATTAAATAAGTAGAGGGAATCGAAAAAAGGGGATCATCAATAGGAAAAGAGCATGTTAAACTGATAGAGTAGTTGCTGAAAGGCTTCCGGGAGAAGTTTCTCCCTCTGCTGTATAAATCCTGAATTGGTTATGGTGTCAGTGGAATAATCGAAAAATTTGAGTAGCTCATGTGCAGTTGTGCCGCTCTGGATTGAGATTAGGAATCTCATTAAGGTTTCTAGGTTAAGCTTACGATTTCTAGTGAAGTCGGATTGGGGGTTCACGGCATATATACTTGCAGATTGTGAAATTGTGCTAATTTCCTTCCAGAGAATATCTCTAACCTGTTCGGGGTCGTTTTCGATTGGTGGGTCTATTCTTAACTTAATGACATTGGGACGAGCTTCAAACGTACACTTGTAACTCAGGCTTTCTTTAAAGCAATCGCATATATATACCAGTGTGAGTGTGGGAGCCATTGTTCAGCCCAACGCCAACTATCATCAACATCAGGATGATCTTCCGGTGTCATTATAAACTCTATACCTCCTGCGTCATCTTTTAACCCGCCGGTAATGCCATTGACAATGCCTCCCGGTGCAGCCATAAAATCGTAGTTATCTCCAAAAAAGTAATCAATATTGTGCCTGCCAAATCCTTCTATCATGCAACTATCATAAGGATTAAGCCCTAAAACCCAAGCAATTTGGTCGTCGGCAAACGAGTTTAGTTGCTTAACCAAGTCTGCATCAGCACTGTATATAGAAGTAAACCGAGCAGCCGCAGCCAGGGAAAGTATCCGCGCATTGTCACCCTGCCACCAGGGAGATACATTTGTGTTATGAGGAAAAAAGAATTGCTTGCCTCGTACCCCGGCGCTATCCTGATAGAAAATACGTGCATATCCAAATGGATTTGCTACCTCATACGTATTATCCAATACAAATCGCATATTCTTTTCTGCCACTTGCAAAGCACATTTCTTTAGCTCCTTATCACGCTCCACTTCGTAATAACTCAGAAGTGCGACAATTGGTAAACCCTCGTCTGCTGCGGAAAAGAAAGGCTGATCTGTTCCATCGGCAACAGCAAAGTATCCGCTGTTTTCCGACACTTCAATATATTTATCAATAATCTTCCTTGCCATATCGCGAGCCCGCAGAAGAAACCCATATTCATGAGATGATTTATATAACTCCACCAATGCGATTAGAGCACAATAGTTATCGAGCAAATTCCACTTACCATCATTCGTATATTTTTCGTTGTTCTGTTCTAGGTGAAAATAGGAATCTTTTGCCGCCTGTAAGTATTCAAGTCCGCTATGCTCGCATGTTGGATAAGGATAACGTGCCGCAGATGCAAGTGCGGCAATGGCTATTCCACCCCCGGCACGAAAAGATGATTCGTAGAGTTCGTCAGTAATCTCCTCCTCGTCGGCAGAAGTAGCTTTTCCAAACTGATAACTTGAAGATTTGTATTCAAACCCAATCTTCCTCATGGAGTCTATTGGGTCAAATGCGTATCCCCTACTGGCACCATTTTTAAAAAAAGCCTTTGACGGAGCTCGCATTCTCATGAGCCAATCAGCCCCATACGAAGCTTCGTCCAAAATGCGTCTTCGTAACATATTGTATGGCCTTTTTCCGCCACTATCAAGCAATTCCATAAGTCTGTACAGCATATACGCTGTGAAACATGCTTGTTGAGGGTTAAAGTATGTCCCATGTGATAAGTGAGACAAATGCACACCAACATCACCGGATGCATCCCACCAACCACCACGAACATCAAATTTACCTTCACGTGTGCCGCGAAAGCCAATATTACCATCTGCTACCTCCCATTCCCCTGTTGCTCTTTGTGATTTTATGAAACTGATAACCCCATTTAGGGTTGAGTACATAATAACATCACCGTGAATCTCAAACGGTGCAGATGCAATTACGTCCGTGGATGTGGCAACAGTCAAATAGTAATATTTCCCATAATACTTGTCCGCATCCGGACAAAACTCACTAAAATCGAGCACCCAAAAATCGCCTTTGTTCCATTTTGCCACCGCATCGCTTTTTTCTGCTTTGCCGCTAAATACCACGGTTCTCGTCATTTCTTCGTGCAGACTAAATTTCTTCACAACAATATTTTCATCTGACTGCAATATAGCCTTTTTGCCGGATATCGAATCATATCCTATGTTGTTTGTCAATATTCTTTTCATAGCATTATCCTTTCACCGCACCTACGGTCAAACCTTTTACAACCTGCTCCGATGCAATTAAGTATAATATAAACAGTGGGATTATAGTTATAATAATTGCGGCCATTAGCGCACCATAATCAGTGCCAAACATTGTGCTGACCATCGCAAGCACCACACTCACAGGTTGGAGAGAACGTGTCGGCAAATAGACCAGCGGTGTCAGTAAGTCGTTGTACGACCATATAAAAACCATAATGCTTAATGTTGCAATCATCGGGATCGACAGCGGCCATATTATTTTCCAAAAGATCTGCCAGATATTTGCCCCATCAATAATTGCAGCTTCATCAAGCTCCTTGGGTAAGGACCGGAGATACCCTGTGGAGAGGAGCGTTGCGAAGCTCATATTTGTCGCAATTTGCGGCAAAATGACAGCGAGGTAAGTTCCTCGCATTGGAGTGTTTGATATTAAGACGAAGTTTGGAATTAATGTTGCAAAAGTAGGAACCATCAGGCAAATTACAAGAAGTGTTGTCACGTACTTATTAAATACTGTATTAATCCTACCGAGTGCAAAAGCCGCAAAAGTCGAAAAAATTGCAACTCCTGTGACAACGCTTACGGAGATTACTCCACTGTTGCGCAAAGCAATAAAGAAGTTGAAGCCGGGATAAGTCATCATTGTAACATAATTGCTAATGTCAAAAAATTCCGGCAAAGCAAATGAATTTAAAATAATCGCATCAGATGGCTTAAAAGAGTTTATAAAAACCCATAGAAGTGGCAAGATTGTTGTTGTAGCCCAAAAAATAAGAAGTGCATAGCAAAAAAAAGAGCGAAAAAAAGCTACCAATTTATCTTTTCCTGAGTAATGTTTATATAAATAAGACACAGAAATCTACCTCCATAGTTAGTCTTCAAAGCGGCTCGCACCAAATCTCAGTACGCTGGTCAAAATTACTGCAAACAGAAGCATAACAATAGCAATGGCACTTGCATAACCTGTATTAAAGTTCATGAACGCAACACGGTGCATATACGAACTCATAAGTTCACTTGCATTCATCGGCCCACCGCCGGTGATCATGAACACCATATCAAACACCCTCAGACTTCCGGCTATAACTAAAATCGTGTTTGCAATAATCATATCTTTAAGCAAAGGAACAGTGATAAAAAGCGCTTTTTTGATAGGTGTGATACCATCCAAAACAGCTGACTCGTAAATATCTTCAGGAATCTTAGTAATCCCGGCCAAAAATACAACGAAATAAAAACCCACAAACTGCCAAAAAACAGGAATCAGCATCATAAACAAAGCTCTATCCCGAGAAAGCCACAATTGTGATTCTCTGCCTAAGAAATTTAAAATTTGATTTAAAAGCCCGTGGTGATAATTATAAGCAAGTGAAAACATCAACCCTATGGCCGTTGCAGCGATAATTATAGGAATAAAGTATACGGTCCGAAAAAACTTTTTCCCCCGTTTTATACTGTCAACACACACTGCAAGAATTAAGGCTAGCACTATTTGAAAAACGAAAACGCCAATCATCATGACAATGGTGTTTGAGACGGCAATGCGCATTATCCGGTCATCCAGCAGGGTAATATAGTTCTCCAAACCTATAAATGTATAGTTAGGTGAAAAATGAAACCAGCGGTGAAAACTAAAATAGACAGTGCGAAAAATCGGCACTACCAAAAAAGTCATTATAAACACGAGAGCGGGTGCCATGAACAAGATTGCATGAAGTTTGCTTTTCAATACCATGTATTGTTACCCCTTTCTTCAACAGCAAAAGCAAGGGAAGATAGCTAATTTTTCAGAAGTAGTAAAAATAAACTATTCTCCCCTGCAATTTAGTTAGAGTATCGGTAAGTACGCTCGCGAGATGGATGCTGCAGAGCTTTTGCAATTAATTGAACTGTGCAAGCAACGTGCGAACAGTATCGAGATGAGCCTCCGGCTCAATTTCACCCACTGCAACAAAGATAAGTTCAGAGTTGAAGCGATTGAACACCTCGTGTGGAATTTGAGCGTCGAGTGGTGGTATCATAGAAGTTGCATTCGCGACCATCTCCATTGCGCTTAGCATTAGAGGTTCTGTGCCAGGAGCAAGTTCGACAGGCATTGCCGGAGACCCTCCAATTGCAATAAAGCGCCCTAATATTTCCGGAGATGTCATAAACATTACAAAATCAAGTGCCGCCGTGCTACGCTCATAAGCTGCTTGGGACATATACCACCCGCTGCCAAATCCGGCTACTATAGAGCCTTCTTGACCATTGCCTCCCGGCATCGGTGCAAGTGCAGTAAGGCGAATGTCCGGGTTTTCTCTGAACTGATTTAATGTCCAGGAACCATTGAATGACATAGCTGCACGTCCATCTGCAAAACTTGGGCGCAGCTCGCTGTCCGGTGCAGTAGCGGCATCACGGGGAAATGCATCCAGCTCATATAGAGTGCGGAACATTTTAATGGCGGGAGTCCATGACGGGTCAAAGAAGTTCAATCTTCCCGCCGGTCCGGTCTGTGACAAAATAATCATCTCAAGCTGAGAGGTCGGGTTAAGCAGTGTGCTTGCCATCGGAATTATATCTGTCTGAGAGAAAAACTCAGTTGCCTCTAAAATAGCTTCCCAACTATAGGGCATTTCGAGCCCATTCTCAGCAAACAAACGCTCATTGTAGAAAAGTCCGAGGAAAAATCCGATGTAAGGCAAAGCTACAAGTTGACCATCCCAATAGCCGGCATCAAGTGCTCCGGGATTGAATGTATCCCGCCATTGCGGATTTGCATCCAAAATCGGTCCCCAATCAACAAACATTCCGGACTCCACCAGTGGCGACGCATCAATACCGTTAAAAAAGAGTGCAACATCTACCGGAGTGCCGGCCGCAACATCCGCATGCATTCTCGGACGAAGAAGGTCGTTCCCGCCTGCCGCCGGCAGCGACTCATCAATAATTGTTATGTGTGGATTTGCATCCATGTATTCTTGGATTACTTCCTGCCAAACCGGCGCCCATTGGTCACCACCTGTAAAAAAGGTAGTAACGCGGACACTCTCGGTCTGAAGTTCAGCTTCACCTGCATCTTCAACCGTGTCTGCAGGGGTTTCCGGTTCCGGCGCTGCGGGTGCTGCCGGGGCCGGGGCATCAGGCGTGGGACTTGCAGGTTCCTGTGCATCATTTGCACACGCTACCACGAACATGGTCAAAAGGGTTAGTACCATCAGAGTTGCGATAAGCTTTTTCTTCATTTTTAATATCCTCCCTAAAATTAAATTCTGTACTGTCCAACATTTCTGCTGCATATTCAACCGACAGTACCACATTCGTCGAACACGCAGCTCTGTGAAAAACACACAAGCTACACGGAGCAGCATTCCAAGTCAACTCATTAACTACGTCTGCAAAATGGTTCATATTCTTTATTACCATGAGAAGCCATACACGGTTTACATTGCTTATGGTTTTCACAAGACACATTCGGGCAGTGGCAGGAGTCGTTGCCTCTTTCCATCCGAAGAAGTTTCCCGGCTGCCGCATCAACAATTAGTTCGCAATTTGGGTGAAGTTGCATCACGGAAGACGGGACGCTTTCCGTAACAGGACCGCAAACCGTGTCATACACTATTTGGGCCTTCCTCTCACCGTTCGCTACCAAAAGTATTTTTTTGCTCTGCATTATATTTGAAATTCCAAGTGTTAGGCCATCAAGCCTAGCGTCTAAAGGAGAGTTTGTTTCTTTTCGAATCCTTTCGTCTAATGCCTCATCCATTTTTGATAGCCATGTGCGCGATCCAAATGGTGTGCCCGGCTGATTAAAGCCAATATGTCCATTTTCTCCAATTCCAAGAACCAATAGCTCCGTCGGCCCCCGCTTCTTTAGAGCTGTTTCAAACAGAACACATTCTTGCTCAAAATCATCAGAATGTGTAGGAGGCATTAAAAAGTTGTCAACTGCAACACCCAGGGGCTTCACTAGCTCGTGAAGTAACATATAATAGCAACTTCCGAAGTATTCACGACTGATATTGGTAATTTCATCAATACCAAACATTGAGAGTTTCGTCGCGTCAAAAGCGTACTTTTCATGTGCCTTAACAATTGCAGCATGAACTCCACCTGTAGTGCGCCCTGTAGAAAACCCAAACAATGCTTCCGGTTTAAGTGTAATTTCCACAGCAACACACCATGCTACAAAGTCAAAAAATTCCTGCTCCTTTTCGAGAATCGTGATATTCATATTTGTGACCATTCCTTTTCAAAATTCTTCAAGCACAAAACAAGACATGGGATGAATTGTCATTTTGTGCATCAGTTGCGGTTCCTCACTGAAAGAGCAAATCGCACATTCTCTTATCAGCTCAAATACTTCCAAACTAATTCTTTGTGTTTGGCGTGGCACCGTAACGCACCAGACCATGTTTTTCTGCACTTTCTTTACATTTGTCAAGTGCCTCAAGTGATTGTCCTGCCTTGGACAACCCCAATAGAGCTGCACCCACAACAGGCTCATAAAATGCATCAACTATTTTTGCCTGCGTTGAGATACGGTGAACTGCTTGGGATATAGTCTCCCTAATCAGCGGATGTCTCGATTTAAAAACTCCTCCCGACAGAACTATTTCGCAGTCCTTGTCAATCAAATCAAAGTTAGACAGCGCTGCCACTGCATATTGAGCTATGGAACTAAAAAACTCATAAACAACATCAAGAGCGACCCTATCATTGCCGGAGGCTAAATCCATCACCAGTGGAGCGGTATCTTTTGGTGAATTGTTTAAAGTTTTGCGATCACGCCCCAACAAAAGTTCATCAACCTCGCTGTAGCCGTAATATTTCAACAATTTGTGCGTCAACACCGTAGGTTTTCTGCGGCCGATATGGCTGTCAAATACAGCTTGTAACGCTCTATACCCCAAGGCTTCGCCCCCTTGATCATTTTGATGAATATAGTTGTTCAATACTTGCTTAACTTCACCATCTATCATCACGCAACAATTGAACTGAGAACCCGCACACAAAACTATACAATTTGACTTATCACTTCCGGCCCTTAATGCAGGAACGCAGTCGTTGCAGACCGTTATCTCTTTCACGCCAAAGTGCTTTTTTGCCTTGCTTTCAAGCATCTCTATTTCATTTGGCCAGTTAGCGCCTGCTAAGCCTGCAAAAACAGAGGTTATTTCTATATCAGATAGGCCGGAAAGTTGCTTAGCCCTCACTATTGCGTCATCAATTTTCTCAAAAGCGGTATCTACTCCAACAAAAAAATAACATGCCCCACCGGCTGTAGCAGCACCTAAAATATCACCGGTCTCTTTAACCAGAGCCACTGTTGTCTTCGAAGACCCTTGATCAATTGCTAAGACCATAAAAAACTCCTTTGTAAGCGGTTACATTATTCACAATATTTTTCCTGTTTTTGTCGATTATTTGTGCAGTATTGATATAATAACATCATTTCTACGGATATGTCAATAGCAAAATGCAAAATTTCCAGGAGCCGATTCTTGACAACTATTGCAACCGTTTACATTTTATGTTATAATAATTATACCAATGTGATTTTCATTACTTATTGGGAGGATTCCATGAAAAAAAATATAACAATTTACGACATTGCAAAGGAATGCGGAGTTTCAACGGCAACTGTTTCGAGGGTTATAAATGGAGGACAGCGCGTAAAAAAAGAAACTGTAACCAGAGTAAACAAAGTCATAGATAAATACAAGTTTTCTCCAAGTTCTGTTGCAAGGGCTATGGCAAACCATAAAACTAATACACTATGTGTTGTCATACCGGACATTGCAAATCCATACTTTTCATCTCTCTTTGTTGAGATTGAGCGATATGCACTTGCAAACCACTACTCAACCATTTTATATAATACATTCTTTGGCGGTGCGTCACGCGGCGTTGATAATCCATTTAGCGAGCTTCAATATTTTCAAAAAATCAAAAAAAAAGAAGTTGATGGTGTTATTATCACAGGTGGCGAAATTGACCGTGTTAGCATTTCTGATGAATATTACGCTGCACTGAACAGCCTTGCAAAAGCAAAGCCGGTTGTTGTTATAGGTCAAAAAGTTGAGGGATTAGACTGCATTTTCATAGACCGTAACCAAGGCGGAGGATTTTCCTCATTAGTAAATCATTTGCTTGTGCTCGGGAATACCCGCATTGGATTTGTCGGCGGAAAAATTACAACATGGCAAACTAAGCTGAGGTACGAGGCCTACTGCAATACTCTCCGCAGTAGATCGTTACCTATAGATGATTCGTTGATAGAATTCTCTGACTACTATGTGCAAGATGGTTATAGTGCCATGAATAAATTATTGTCTAAAGGAGCTCCATTAGATGCTGCGGTAGCCATAAATGATGCTGTTGCGATCGGTGCAATCCGCGCAATCAACGATCACGGTCTCTCCTGCCCTAAAGATATCGGAATCGTCAGCGGAGACCAATTTTTTGAAAGTGATTTTGTAACACCAAGGTTAACCTCTTTAAATCAACAAAACGACTACCTCGGAAGGATGTCAATTGCCACGCTGATAAGTGCCATCAACGGTATCTACGACCCCATAAAAATCGAGCACTCACCTCAATTAATTGTTCGTGAGTCATGCGGTGCGAAAGCTACCATTTATAATGCACGTAACCCATAATGAAACCCTCGCCGTTAAATACAGTGAAAATCAGTTGTTGACGAGGGCTTTTTTTGCACAGGATATTCACGAGAAGAATGCCCTGCTCTCGCGTTTTATGTCCGACCGGAAATATCGGATGAGCTTACTTGGAGATATAATCAAGCAAGAATACCTCTCGGGAACCATTGAAGGCATGGCTGAATACGCAGGTAGCATGGTTCTCAAGCAGATTTCCACATCGAAATATACTAACAGGGTTGAGGGTTACATCAAAAATCTACAGTCCTTTGATGAACGCTTCTTTGACATTAGACGGATGCTGTATTTTACAGGCGCAACATATTGCATTGCGCTCTCGGACGCAGCACCCCCGTCCCCTTGCTTCACGCTCGCAAAAATGCTTCTTTGCTGGTGCAGTATGTTATGTCTTCGCGTCCGGAGATTTTATCGAAAATGCGCTCTACTTTTTTCGGAGGGCATTTTAGAAGCCCTCGTTCCATTTCCCAGCTATGCCCCCACATTGTAAAAAGTAAATCTGATTTCTCGGGCTTTGCCTGTATGAATTTATCGAGCAAGCGCATTACGTTAGGCGATGTGAATGAGCAGGTGGCGATGTATGTCAGCGGGTCGGTCGGGAAATAAAACTGCGGTCTTATGCCGATTGCCTTGCGTGTATACAAGGCTTTTCTTTTGCGCAGATAATTCACTGCGGCACGTGTCCGCATATCATAGGGGAACGCATGTCCTACAATTTCATAACCCATGACTTCCGATAACTCAAGCATATCTTCTTCGAGTGACCGCTCTATTTTCTCTCTCGACATATACAAATATTTCTCATGTTTGTAGCCATGAGAAGCAACTTCAAATCCTTCGTAGACCTGCCGTACCTCATCTTTGGGTATGCGGCTCATACCTGCGAGCGGATGATGTGAGCCAAAAAGCCCTGCACTTAAATTAAAAGTGCCTGACAGCCCGTACTTTTTCATTAGGGTTATAAACTGTTTGTCATGCTCAAGTCCATCATCAAAATTTAAGACAAAATATTTTTTGAAAGCCATGCCGCTCACCTCCT
>Ga0209755_10006951_pt1 | contig 12368 bp, 9 predicted proteins | sample TergutCo191P1_FD_187301 | JGI IMG/M metagenome (GOLD analysis project Ga0209755, IMG submission 187301) | Cornitermes sp. P1 segment gut microbial communities from Petit-Saut dam, French Guiana - Co191P1 (SPAdes) (version 2) | ecosystem: Host-associated > Arthropoda: Insects > Digestive system >... | reverse complement strand
GCGACCATATGCGTCAATTATGGTGCGACGGGACGGTTTTGGCAATATGCCCGGGGAACCGCAAGAGCAAGCGATTCCCCGGGCTACCAAATTTACGCTAGAACAGCCTTACCAAGGTTATGGTTTCCTCTTCGAGGGGCATGTGTCTCAAGATGCGGCTACGAGGGCCAAAAATCTCGATGAGGAGCCTATCGCCGAAATCATCCGTGCCGTCTACGAGGACGGTGTCGTTGCCGGTTACCTCGTGATGCAGCACGGTTGTAATACCCCTATTATTCTCAGAGGTAAGCGCATCTTCGGCATTGCCGGTATCGGGATCAATGCGAATCACGCGATTTTGGGCGCGAAGGTAAATACTGGTTCTGCCGGCGATCATTATGCCTTGCCCATGTTCACCTAATGCCCTGTTTACCTGATCGTGCATTATCCCACCTGTATTCCCATCAGATACCGAGGGGCTACCTGTTGCAGGCCAGGTGCTTATAACGAACAGATCGCTGGTTTCCCAGCCCTGCCCGCGCTCAAGGATGACTGTCTTGGATGGATTGGAGAAATGGAACATCCTGTCGATGCCACCGGTGAACGATGGCGAGGTTACCACTACCTGAGGCCCAGGACCGGGGTCGCCGCCTCTTGTAATCCTGACGTTGTAAATTACCCCGACCGTGCCGGTTCCCCTGAAGTCAATCCTAAGACCCCAAGGAAAATCCCTCGGGGCGTTTATATGGTTCACTTGCTCTTGGGTGAGCTGCCCACTTATTTCGAAGTTGCCATTCGTATCCCGCACGTTACCCACTTGAGCCCAGCCACGAAGCGGGTTAGCGTTAAGAAATACCAGCGGATCGTTCCAGTACTCTGCCTGGTTAGGATTAGTGCCAAGAGTTACGCGGCCGGTCACGGTAACCATGTAGCCGGCCTGTAAGGAAAGGTCTCGATGAATGTCGATTCCCTGCCCATAGGCGGCGGTGGTGGTAATCTGGATCGCCCTGGTATGCGCGGTTTGTCCCTGGACAAGCGTGATGTTGCCTCCCCCATGCGCCAGAGGTATATTCGCAAATATATCTACCGTTGGACGTTCAATCTGGATGTTGTCAATCCTTCCAACCGTGCCGGTTCTCCTGAACTCAATCCTGAGACCCAAACCTCCAAATACATTTGGGGCTGGATTTGCATATCTGGCAAGGGCGGAGGCTATCGCATCCACATCACCCTGGTCTAGCACCGCGCCTAACGTGAATGCGCCTAACGTACTATGTGCAGTACCCACGACACGCTCGACACCACCTGGATTGGCGTTAAGCTGTACCAATGGATTAGCCCAGTAATATCCTTCATTATAACCAAGGGTTTCAAGGAAGCCGGTTACGACAACCCTGTCGCCAGCCTGTAAGCGAAAGTCACTTTGATCAATGTCAATGCCCTGCCCCCAATGCTGGTCGGTGGTAATCCGGAGTGCCCTGGCTTGCGTGCTCGGACCAGCGACAACCGTGTGGTGGCCTCCCACAGGCGACAGAGGTATGTCAGCAAATATGTCACCTGCCGCTGTGCCGGGACGTTCAATCCGAATGTTGTGAATGGTTGTCGTTGCGGTATCTGACCTTATCTCAATCCTTATACCAGGACCGCCATGCTCTCGTCCTGTGTACCGAATGTAGGACATGTGCCAGTCTTGGAGCGTTGCGCTAAGCGTGAAGGGACCATTTTCAATTTGGTATTCAACGGCTATTGGCTGCCAGCCACCCGGTGCGGCATTGAGCATTATCAGACCGGTTTCTCCCGTGTAAGGGCCAAGGTTTTCAACGGTTCCACTGACGAAAATACTGTCACCAGGCTGGAAGTTAAAAAATTCGTTAAGCAGGTAAACACCCTGCCCCCAAGTTGCATCAGTCGGAACCCGAAGCGCCCTTGCCTGGGTGCCTGGACCGCTCACAGCCGTAACATTGTCGGCGTGGATTCTTAATCCGTCCGCAAATTCATCGCCCCAAGAGAGTTCGTAATTTAAAGACAGATTCTGGAAAGCGGAATTGGTGGACAGGTTAACAAGAGCGGTCGGTCCTCCATTGCCAATAGGCTGCGACTGAAATGCGGAGTTGGTAGCCAGGTCAAAACGCACGTCATACCCGTTACCGTTAAGGGGCAGCGAATGAAATGCAGCATTGGTGGCCAGGTCGAAAACCACTTCCTCCGAGAACGGACTTATCGGCAGGCCCATAGGTGCCCGCGCAAACAGCCCCCTTGAGAGCGTCGATACCCTTTCCAGACCATCGACATAGGTTATCGGATCGAATTGCATCACGTGGGTTACTACTCGCGCCCTGTATGCCCGTATCTGCCTGCTCCAATAGTCGAAGTCAATCCCGTTTACGTTAATTGTACCTTCGGCTTGACTGTCTGCCTCCCGAAACACCTCGCGGACAAGGAAATATATTTGCCCATCTACGGAGAATATTGTAGGTATGGCACCGCGCCTGTACTCGTTCCGATTGCCTGCGGGAGCGGCGGGAAACTGGGAACCGGCGGACGGAATTTCCATGCCGTATCCTCCGGGGGCAAACATTCTCACCATGAAATGAGTGCCTACGTCGAACAGGATGTTATTGTTGCTGTCAACCGCAAACTGCCGCACGTTATAGCCGGCCAGCGAGATCATCGTTCTCCTCGCCACACCACCGGTCATGTTGATATCCGCGATTCTCCAGAAGCCGCCGTCCCTAACCAGCGCGAAAACCCTGTCGGCTGAAACGGTATGAACCTTGGACTGGCCAGGGAAGAGGCTGTGAACGGGGTTAGGGCCGGTGGTAGCGGTGGCTTGGTTGAACTCGCGTGGATTGCTGTGATCCGTGTCAAACGGAAGGTAGTCGGGAAAATCCTGGCTGCTCATCAGGCCAAGCCCGGTGGCATCGAACACGGCGCCGGTTGAAGTGGAAACCAGGTGCTCATCGCCGTTTGTCCAGCGCATGACTACCCAGTCGGAGGTCAGCGCCATAAGGTCAACCGGGGCTCCCAGGTCAAGCTCGGTGCCTTCACCGTCCCTCATGCTTACCTCTACCCATTCCCCTTGTCCGACTTCCATGTAGAGGGCAAGATCGCCCTCGGCACCGTTGCGGGTTTGGATTCCGATCCTGGCGCGTGACGTTGCCCCCATCAGGGTTCCCCTTGGGGCGATCATCAACGCCCGAGCGCCGCGAATGTCAACGTTGTGTAAAACACCCGGTTCGCCAGGAGCAGGGCCATTGATGGTGCCTGGGTCAGGGTCAGCGTCAATTGGACACCCCGTCATCGAAAACCCGATTACCGCCATCAGGGCGATAATCCCGAGAAGTTTGAGACTTTTTTTCATAAAAGCTCCTTTTGGTTCGACCACCCGCCTTCCGCTTGGTTTCCGGCGGGTAATCACGAAGATTTTCCCGCCGCTACGGGCAGGGATATGTAAACCTCCAAGCGTGAATCATTCTGAATTCACGTTCGGTTGCTTACGTATACCACGGTGTGAAGTGACGAATGGTCTGCAAGTTGCAGACATTTTTGGAAAAAAAATCCGGTTCCGATTGCGGTTCCCCAGGGATCCTTCCTAGGGGTTAAGCCCCGCGCCCCGCATGATTGCGTCCACAGCTCCGCCATACGTCGCCCTATCGTCACCATCGTCTTCCTCTTGTTCATCCCCCGCTCCCGCGTTAGGTAAATATACCTGTCCTTCGGGGCGGCCATTTTTTTGCGAAAATCCCCGAACTCTTCCCGCCGGACTAAAGCAAAACGCGAATTCGCGCCTTTATATATAGTAGACACCGTTGGTGTCTCGCACAAACTTGACAACCACAAAATTGGCAAGTATATTCAACTTGGACAGAGAGGAAAACATGGCAAATGTAGCGACAACACCCCGCCCCCCGGCAACCCAAGAGGAAGTCTGGGCGACCCTTGACAGAGTGGCCAAATACCACGAGGAATCCGTCAAATGGCGGAAGGACTGGGAGGAAAGGCAGGCCGAGGCCGACCGGCGGCAGGCCGAGGCCGATAAGCGGCGAGATGAGGAATACAAGGAGCGCAAGGAGGAATACGAGGCGCGCAAGGAGGAACACGAAAGATGGCGCGAGCGTTTCGAGCGCGAAAAAGCGGAATCGGACAAGAAGCTCGACAGGGTGTCCAAAAACATGGGCGGGATCAACCATTCTCTGGGTCAATTGGTGGAAACGCTAATAGCCGCCCGCCTTTGGGAAAAGTTTTCCGCGTACCCTTACAACCTTAAACGCGCCTACCAGCGAATCCCGGTGTACAACGAGAAGAACCACACGCTAACCGACATAGACATACTGCTGGTCGACGGCGAATGGGCGATGGCCGTGGAAGTCAAGCGCGAAGCCGACAACGTCGGCGACGTGGATCACCATGTCGGACGCATGGCCCGCATAAAAAAATATCCCCCCGCGGAGGTGGTGGGCAAAAAACTTCTGGGCGCGATAGCCGGGGGCGTTGTAAGTCCCGACGTGCGCGACAAGGCGCACGAAGCCGGCTTTTTCGTTCTGGAGCTGAAAGGCGAGTCGGTGGATCTGCTCCCCCCTCCCGAAGACTTCGTTCCCTCCGAGTGGTAGCCCTTGCCGTAATTGGCGGCGCGAGGGTATCAGCCATAAATTTTTAAACCCTTTGCGCGGCATGACCGGCACTTTTTTCATACCCTTCGAAGAATTTTTCCTGGTTTTGCTTGCATACCCTAATGGTTAACCCCGGCACCCCGCATGATTGCGTCCACGATTTCCGGAAAGTGCCATTCATGCGTCCGCCTGTCGATAAGCCCGTAGAGCTGAAACGTTCCCCCGTTCGATATGGTGTGGCTGTTGTCCCACCAGAATGTCGGCCATCCTCTAGCGGTCGCCTCCCTTACAAGGAATTCGGCGTGGGCCGCGCGGGATCCGGTGTTGGCCTGGTCGTTGGAACTCCAGGCAGCTATAACCACCGGGATGTTCCCAAGTTCCTTGGCGCGTCTTTCGATGTTGCGAAAATAATTGTTGATTTCATCGGGGCCGCTTTGGTCGCTTCCCGTTTCGCTCCATGTGTCCGTATGGTCGTGGTATATAAAGCCGGGGGGCGTATTGGCGTGTAACGAAAGAATTAACCTGTCCGGGGTAGGATCCGCCGGCAATTCAAAGCCGTTCAGCGTGGCGTTAGTCACATCTGCCTTGTAGGCCATCAGCATAAGTGTCCTATGGGTGTTGTTTCCGCCGGTTGCCCGCACCGTGTCCACGAAAACCTGGTTCAGCCTGTTGAACGCCGCGTGTCCCTCGGGACTGTCAGAATCCGAATGGTTGTTTGCCCCCTCGAAAATCAACCGCTCCCCGAACCGGTTGTTGAAACGTCCGGCGATCTGCTCCCAAAGCCTTGCCAGGATACGCTCCGACTCCGCCGGATTCGACACCATTTGATTGAGAATCACGTACTCGTGGTGTGCGTTAAGTATAACAAACATGTCGAGCCCGTAAGCCCAGCCGACGACCTCCTCGATTCGCGCCATCCAGTCCGGGCGAATGGCCCAGCCGTTGTCCGGGTCGGCGACCTTCGTCCAGTTTACCGGAATCCTAAGGCCGTCGAACCCCGTCCGACGCACCTCCTCGACAAGTTCCCGGGTGGCAATGGCGCTTCGTCCATGGGCAACCCACGCCGTTTCAAGCGCGGAAATATCGGCGGTAAGATTATCGCCAAGCGAGCGCAAATTCCGGGCATCGAACGTGTTGCCCAGATTCCAGCCCGCGCCGATCCTGCCTACCAGTTCCCTGGCGGAGATGTTCCGGATTCCAACGTCATTCTTTCCCGGGGAATAATCCCTGCGAACGCGCCGCGTTGCGCGGTTTCTGTAGTCGTCGAGTTCCTTCTTTAGATCGGCGATGTTTCCATAGCGCATTTCCGGATCCAGCATGGTGCCCTTTGCCACAATCCTGGCAAGAACCTTGTCATCAATTTCGGCGTACCGCCCGCTCGAACCGGTCAGCCAGTATCTCAACACCACGCCCAGCGAATATATGTCGCTGCGGCAATCGGTCTGCGCGAAACCGTACTGCTCCGGCGGCGCGAAATTCCGCGTGCCCAGGCACATCGTGTCGCTTCCGGAATCCTCGGAATATTTCCGGGAAATCCCAAAGTCTATAAGGCTGACTGTGCCTTCCCCCAGGTTGATAATAATGTTGGAGGGTTTTATGTCGCGGTGGATAATCGGCACGGGTTGCGAGTGCAGGAATTCCAGAATGCCGCAGAGTGCAATCATGGTGTCCACGATTAACTCTTTGTCCGCGGTATCCCCTTTCTCGATGTACTTGGCCAGGGTTATGCCCTTTATGTATCTCCGGGAAACGAAAATCTCGGTGTCGCTTTCGATAACGCCATCGTAAACCGGCAGGCCCTCGTGTTTAAGGCCGCGCAAAATCTCGGCCTCGTTCGCCGCCGTCGCGTCCGATTTCCGGCACCGCTTTAGCACGAACAATTCCCCGCCGTCTTTCTCGGACATCAGAAACGTTTCGCCGAACACGTTGTTCCCCAGCCGCTCGGTGACGTGAAACCGTTCTGATATTTCGGCCGGGAAAGCTTGCCCATCAAACGTTTCCCGGAATTCCCCGATAACCGATTCGAGATCCACTTCCCTACCTCTCTTCCCCCAAAATCGGAAGCGACAGTTCGTAAAGCATCGACTGGACGGTATGGAGACTGTGCTTGCGCTTCAAGGCGAAAATAATAACGGCATCGCGCTCGATTTTCGGGTAAAGGGCGCTTTTACGCGCCACGGTTAGCAGTTCCTGTGTCTCTTCGTAGCCCAATCCGAAGCCGAAGGCAAGCTGTATAACCTTGTCGCGGGACGGTTTTCGGGTTCCCTGGAAAAGCTGCAACCCGTATTTGCGCTCTATATCGGCTTTTTTTACGACCTTGCTCGGCGACAGGTTTCTAACGGCGCATAAGTGATTGATGTACCTATGGAAATCGGCGAAGCCCGTCGATTCCGCGTTGTAGTGCTTGATAAAGCGGCTTATGGAAGACGTATTGAAAAGACGTTCCAGAAGCAAATCAGTGGGAATTTTTATTCCAGGGGCGACATTCTGCCTCATAGCGGTATTTCCATCACTTTTTTGTTACCATAACACGGGGCGACACTTTTAAGAAGTGCAATTTATGCAAACTTGTGTAGAAAGCAATCGAAATCGTGTATTACGAGGCAAACCTGGTTTCTGGGAGAATTCGCGGAAAATTCTCCCTTGACTTCCCTAAAGCCAGGCAGTATAATCTTTACCATGAATCTGAAATCGGTACTCACGGAAGACACTGTCTGCCTTCATTTAAAGGGCACCACCAAAAACGAAATAATCAGCGAGCTGCTTGATATACTTGTAAATGCGGGGAAGATTTCCGACAAGGAAGCCGCCCTGGCCGCCGTAATGAACCGCGAGCAGAAAATGTCCACGGGCATGAAGCACGGCATAGCCATTCCCCACGGGAAAAGCACGTGCGTCGATGACCTTGTCGCCTGCATCGGCGTTTCCGAAAATCCGGTGGACTTTGATTCGCTGGACAACGAGCCGTGCAGGATTTTTATCCTGACGCTTTCCCCGGTGGAAAAAACGGGACCGCATCTGCAGTTTCTTGCCGAGGTAAGCCAGCTTTTCAAAAGTGCCGACAAACGCAAGGAGATTATAGGTGCAGAGTCGGCCAATACGATAATCCGGGTTCTTTCCGAGTAGGTTGCCCCGCAAACACAAGGAAGCCTCCATGCCTATTGAACTACTGGCCCCCGCAGGATCGCCCGAGGCACTGGATGCCGCTGTCGGGGAAGGGGCCGATGCCGTATACCTTGGCCTTAAAACCTTTAATGCCCGCCTAAGAAGTGCCAACTTCACCTATGCACGTTTCGAGGCCGCTTTGCGGGCGTTCAGGCGTGCGGGGAAAAAGATCTATGTAACGGTAAACACTGTTTTCGAGCAGCGGGAGGCGGACCGGATGTACCAGCTTCTCAGGTACCTTTCCGCCATGGGCCCGGACGCGCTTATCGTACAGGACCTTGGGGTTCTTGCAATGGTCCGCTCCCAGTTCCCCGGGCTGAAGCTGCATGCATCGACCCAGATGAACGTCGCGTCCGGCCGGGGCTGCAACGCGCTTTCGCGGCACGGCGTTTCCAGAGTGGTGCTTGCCCGGGAGCTTTCGCTGGAGGAACTCCGGTCGGTTCGCGCCGAGACCAACGTGGAACTCGAAGTTTTTGTGCACGGCGCGTTGTGCGTCGGTGCTTCCGGGCTGTGCCTGTTCTCCAGCTTTCTGGGTGGCAAGTCGGCTAACCGGGGGATGTGTACGCAGGCCTGCCGCCGGCTGTACCACAGGGGCGGCTCGGAAAGCGATCGGCTGGAAAGCGGGTACTATTTTAGCCCTTCCGACTTGCAGCTTTTGGAACATCTGCCCGCGCTTGCCGATGCGGGGATAAACGCCGTAAAAATCGAAGGACGCATGAAAAGTGCGGAATACGTCGGCGCGGTGGTGTCCGCCTACCGGCTCGTGCTGGACGCGATTGCCGAAAGCGGCGAAGCTGCCGGCGACGACGAGAGGGTTCGGCAGAGCATAGAGAAAGGGCAGGGGATTCTGCGCGGCGATTTTGCCCGTGGCAAGACCTCGTTTTACTTTAACGCGGCCATGGCTCCCCAGGGGACGCTGGCGGAAACGGGCGACGGCATAGACTGGCTGAACCCGGTTCAGGACGGCGGCACGGGTATAAGCCTTGGGGCACTGCGAAGGGTGCAGGGCAGGGACGGGGAACGGAGGGGCTTTGTCAGCCCGGGTAATTCCGCGAATCTGCCCCCGGCCGTCGGCGATTCGATACGTCTGCACAAGAGCGACGATTCGGCAAGGGTTTCGCACAAGCTGCAATATGTCGAGGCCGCAAGGGAAGGCAGGTCCGCAAACGGATACTGGCTTTCGATTCCCGACGGCTTTGACCTTGGCGACCGCGTGTACCTTATCCAAACCCGTGGGCTGTCAAAACGCTACAAGGCGGTAACCTCCGCAGACGCAAAAGGCAGTCGCGGGCCGGGGCATGAGAAGGCACCGGTGCCCATGGTGGTTATCGGGGCGAAACATTCCGGGGGGTCTTCTCCCAAAAACCGGGACGTTAAAAAGGCCCGGCCGAACGCGGTTTTCCCGGAGGGGCTGTACGTGGCGGTTTCCTGCACGGAGGATCTGTACATCGTGCAGTCGTCCAGACCGGCGAAGGTGATACTGGACCTTAACCGCAAGACCGCGAGGCATCTGCTGGAAAGGGCGGAGCCTCTGCCGTTTAAGCCCGCCGACATTGTACTTTCGCTGGATCCGTATTTTCCACAGGCTACGGCGCAGGTCATGGCCGACTGGATACCGGAGCTGGTCGATCTGGGGTACCGGCAGTTCATGGCGAACAATCCGGGGCATTTCCCCCTCTTTAAGGATGTTCGCCCCGAGGTGCAGATTATCGGCGGCCCGTGGCTGTACATGTTCAACACATGGGCGATGTCGTTTGTCGCTTCGCTTGGGGCAGACGGCTTTGTCTCGCCGCTGGAGAACAACCGGCAGAATCTGGAACGCACTCTGGGCCCGGACAGCCGCAGGTCGTTAAAGGACAGGGTTTTTGTGCCAATCTTTGCCTGGCCGCCGCTGTTCCACATTCGCGCCAACCTTGGAAAGCGGTACGACTTTAAGGTTTTCTCGGACAGCAGGGACGAGACTTTCATGCTTGCCGGTGCCCCCGAAGGTTCCAGGGTGTTCCCGGCCAAGCCGTTTTCGATAATCGACAAGGTTTCCTTTTTGCAGGATTCAGGCTTCCGTCGCTTTATCGTGGACCTTAGCGGTCTGCCCCTAAAGAAAAACGACTACAAGGATCTGATGCGGGCTATAAGTCAGGGGGCACCACTCCCCCGGATGAGTCGGTTTAACTGGAAGGACGGTTTTTTCAGCGAGGCCCCTAAAGCTTAAACCCCTGCTCTGCCGCCTGTGACAGCTTCATCTTGATAAAGCTGTTTTCCTTTTTCAGTTTCGAGATTTCATATTGCTGGGACTTTACCGTCTCGATCAAATCGCCCTGACTAAGCGCCCCCGAATGCAGAAGCTCCTCAAGGTATTCCATTTTTTGCCCGAAATCGACTTCCGCCTCGACTCCCGCTTCCTGAAAGCTGTTCTCTATCTGCTTTTCGTCCGGCAGGGCGGAATCGTTTGTGGTTTGCAGTATCTTGTCGGCAATGCGGTATACCGCCTGTGACAGTACGGACTGGGGCTTGTACATGACGATGGGCAGGCGCGACGCAAGGGCCACGTCCTGCATGGTGTCGCGGTAGATTACCCCAAGGTGTTCGATTTGCAGGCTAAGGTATTCCTCGCAGGAACGGCGAATCTTCATCGCGACATCGGCATCCTTGGGGTCGTCCATCATGTTTACGATTAGCCGGGGACGTAAGCGCGAAAGCTTTTCGCAGAAGGCGTTGTAGGATTCCGGATCGATTTCGCGAATTTCCGGCAGTATCTTGGGGATGTACTGTCTTTGAGGCCCGGCACCGCCGGCGCGTATTTTTTCCAGATGCTTCCACGCGGCGGACTTTTGGGGAAAGGTGGTAAACATAAGCCGGAAGACGGTATTTTTGAGAAACACGTATGCGTTAAGCACCGCGGTGACCGCCGGGGAGGCAACGATAATGCCCTGCCCGGAAAGAAGAAAAAAGTCCAGAATCGACTGATGGGTCCCCGCGCCAAGATCCAGAATAAGCACGTCGGTGCTGTCCTGCAAGGCGACGAACCTTTTTACCAGAGCCTTGAGCTGGAAAGCCTTTAGGTTGGCCATTCCGGGAATTTCCGTGTCGCCGGGAATAAAACGGAGGCCCGGCACGCCGGTTTCGGTAATCACGTCGTTAAAATTCGACCTGGTGTTGTTCAGGAAGGTACCGATCCCCTTTTTTGGGGCCTGATGTCCCAGTACAAGGTGCAGGTTCGACGCACCAAGATCAAGATCCGCAACCACGACCCTCTGTCCGGCCTGGGCAAAAGCCACGGCAAGGTTTGCGGACACAAGTGATTTTCCCACGCCGCCTTTTCCGCTTGCTACAGGTATAATACGCATTTCAACCTCCGTTTATTTACGCATAATTCTAAGTACGAGCCACGCCGAAAACATGTCCCCCGGCACCAGCAGAAGGACTATACCCGATGCAAAAAACCGTTCCGTTCCGACGATCAATTCCCTTATGATATAGTTATCCGTGAAAAAAATCCATAACAGCGCCGTCATTACACCCAGCCCCTTTCCCACAAGGTAAAGCGGGCCGTAAGCGCGGTAACGGGGCATGTCCAGTAGCCAAAACAGCGCGACAAGGAAAAAGAGTGCCCCCGGCGTAATCAGCGACAGCAGCGGGAGGGGAGCCGGCCCGCCAAGCTGCAACTGTATAAAAGCCCCCGTCAGAAAAACAAGCCGCACAAGCTCGTAAGCGCACAGAACGCCCCTGTGGGGAAGAGATGTTTCCATAGGTATAAAAGTAAGGGAATCTTGGGATTTTTTCAAGCCTACGCAAAACGGGGGCCGGAAACTTGACAAAGATGCCGCGCCACGGTATATTATAGTTGAATGGTTGCTCAATTGTGCAATCGATAATCTACAGGAGGCTCCCATGGAAGCGGATCGATGCGACTGTCCCGTTATACACGAGGACGTTGTAAGAAAGGTGAAAAAACGAATGCCGAAGGAAGAGCGGCTCTTCGATTTGGCGGAACTGTTCAAGGTATTCGGCGACTCTACCCGGGTGCGGATCATCAGCGCGTTACTGCACGAGGAACTGTGCGTCTGCGACATCGGCGCGCTTTTGGGGATGAGCAAGTCGGCGATTTCGCACCAGCTTAGGATTCTGCGGCAGAGCAGGCTGGTAAAGAACAGGCGCGACGGGAAAATCGTATTTTACTCGTTGGACGACAAACATGTCGAAGAGATTTTCAGGCAGGGGCTTGCCCACGTAAGCGAGGACACACAATGAGAGGGGCAAAAATTATTTGGCTGGCTACCGGGGCGGCTACGTTTTTCGCGGGCATACTTTTTGAATATGTCTTTGACGTAAACGCGGGCGGACACATCGCGCTGGGCTTGTTCGCGTTCAGCTATCTGCTGCTTGGGCACAAGGTTCTTCTGCGGATGGTCAGGAACATTGCAAAGGGGCAAATCTTTGACGAAAACTTTCTTATGGGGGTTGCAACACTCGGCGCAATCGCAATCGGTAAATACGCCGAGGCCGTTACCGTAATGCTGTTTTACCAGATAGGCGAGTTTTTTCAGGAAATGGCCGTGGCAAAATCCAAGAAGCGAATCGGCGATCTTATGGACATTCGCCCGGACTATGCCAACC
>Ga0209755_10006950_pt1 | contig 12370 bp, 8 predicted proteins | sample TergutCo191P1_FD_187301 | JGI IMG/M metagenome (GOLD analysis project Ga0209755, IMG submission 187301) | Cornitermes sp. P1 segment gut microbial communities from Petit-Saut dam, French Guiana - Co191P1 (SPAdes) (version 2) | ecosystem: Host-associated > Arthropoda: Insects > Digestive system >... | reverse complement strand
GTGAGTTACATAAAGCCATTAAATTGAACTACAAAAACACTCGCACTCGTGTCATAGTTGTCCTTAGCCTTCCAAGTACTTTACGCAGGCGGCGGCTGATCTGTTATCTTGTGACGTCAGAGCTACTGTATGCTGAGTGCATTACCTTGTCTCGCGCAGGCATGCGCATTGGACAAGTATGACGTCACGGACGGCGTACAGTACGTCTACACCCCCAGAAGCCCACACATTTCGATGGCCATTATCTCCGTAACCGTTCAACTTTGGATATAGGTGTTTTGGGTTATATCGGTATAGTTTAACATAAGGAACACTCTCCCGAAGTCTCGCACATTCCTCCTGTTACACCCTGTATATCTCACTGCTAACAAAGAAACAGTACAAAATTTGACATCCTTTCACTTGGGTGTTACGATGTACCAACACTTATGCCCTACATCATGTGAAATATATCACATTCTAAAGCACTAAGACAAATTAAATTATGGTAATATGTTTTCAACAATTTACACTTCATAAATGTAATGAATAGAGGGACATTTTTAGATCCTCAAACCTAAACAACAAACTAGAATTGTGTACACTACAAGGGTAAGCAAATTTCCTAAATGTATTTTGTGCTGTTACCAGTATCGCATAAACTTTGATGTTCATTTATTGCATATAAAAATCTGATTTTTTACAGCTAATCACACTTTGGTCAGAATTATTTTCTTGCACTTCATTAAATATTCACTGCATAAACAAATGTTTCATAAGAAAGTTGTAGAACTTAGTCACAGCTATATTTTAAACTCTGTATTTTGTATGAGAAGCCCCCACTTCCATTAAAAAAAATCCTTAAATTGTTAACTTCATGTAAAGAACACACTGTAATTGACTGACAAGCAACAAAATTAATTATGTATTGTTAACCAACAAAATGCACTTTTTAAATTTTGATAGTTAACATTACATAATTGTATCACAATGCATGGTACAAAAAACATGAAGTTCACCATAATTAAGTTTTCCAGACAGTTTTTAGTATAGATACTCCCTGAAAATCACCAAGTAGTTTCAGCAATGGATATGATGATTGGATAAGTATTATTTCACCATTATGCTTTCATTTTACAACTTCACACAAGGAACTTACAAAAACCAAATTACAGCATAAATGTACAGGTTTATATATGTAAACTTGCTATTTGTGACATTTTAAAGGATGAAAATAAGGACATAAGTTAACAGGATTCATATAGAGGCATACTGCACTCTGAATTAATAATTACAAACCACATCAATGAAAAATGACCTGTCCACAATTTGGCAGCTGTGAAAATGATTTGTTAAGGATAACGATGAGATTGTATCCCCACACCTGGAGACACACAATGCTCCATGTTTCCAAACACTGCAGTCTGCATGGCAGGAGGAATTACAGGAATTACATTGGTAAGGTTTTTTACAAGACAGTCAACAGAGCAGGTATGTTGAACACCCTACCCATCAGCAAACTGTAAAGCAAACAGACCAGCGGAGTAATACTTGGAGATTAGGGTGCCCAATGTCATTCCAAGATAATTATATACAAACTGAAATGCTTCAATTTTTACAGGGCCACATTATAATGTGTCATATGTTGCCCCACCTTGCAGGAAACAACCAAGACAGACATCCAAGTGCTTCACAAATTACTGAAAAATACTGAGGCACACATTGCTGTTGATGGTCATGTTGAAGAAAAGAGGCCTACAATGTGGATACATGATAACAGCATTCCACCACACCTAACCTACTCTGGATAAAGTGACTCCTTGTGAACCAAACAAGGATTTGCAGCAGCCCATGAGTGCATACTTTGAGAAATGATGGAACTAAGTTTAATTTGAGAACTACATCATTTCCAAGATGTAGGGGTTTTGGACAATAAATATTTGAAACCAGTAGCCACTCTTTTATGCATAGGAAGATGGAACCCTGGGAAAACCATACCACAGTATGGATGAATCCTTCTTTTCTGTTCTACTCTTTCACCCTTCATATACATGGCCTTTCATGTGCAACCAGAGGCTGCTGCTGCACATCCTGCAACATGTTAACCAGTATATAAAAAAAAAAATAAAAATAAAAAATAAAAAGTCATCAACACAACTATATTATCTGTAGTATCTTTTTCTGCAACATGCTTCAACCACAAACAGACATCTTCAGGCTAATATACTTTGCAAAACACATAACAGTGTTATATACAACTGCATTACTGTCAAAGAGTTCACAAGTATTACAATTTATGAAATACATGTCACTGTTTCATATATGTTGGTTGAAATACTAATTAATAAAACAGTAATAAAATATCCTTGGTATCTGTGTTGTTCTAACGCAATAGACTGTAAATAGTATGAGAACCTTGACTGTGTTTGAATGTCTTGTTTCAATTATTAATCCAGGTTTCTCCTCATGTTTTAATGGAGAGGTTGTAAGATATAAGCATAAGGCTGGTATCAGCCTTTGAACATGATCCTGCTCTTGCTGCTCAGGTGGTATCTCCTAAGCAGTGATTGCATATAACCCCTCTACATTTTTTTAGAGCAATTTAGTCTGAAGATGACCCTTTGTTTTTGAAGCATGTTGCAGAATAAATACTACTGAAAATACAGCTGTGTTGAAGAATCTTTATCCTTTTATTTTGTAACACAAAAGGATGATAAAAAAAAGTTACCAGTCATTGGAAACCAACATCCTCCATGCTGAGTCTGCTGTTAGTCCCATTTTCAGACCACATTCTGGACAATGCTCTTCAATGATAGTCCAGTACAGAAAGTTTCTGAAAGCCACCCAACAATGTTTGAACACTCCCATAACACACAGAGGTGTATGAAAAACCACACCACTGTATCACAAACACCCTGTCATGTGGCATGTGGTATCTCAGGCTAAAAGGAAATGGTGCAAATCAGGTAGGCTTCTAGTTAGCATTGCCACATTCGGAATACATATACCAAGGTACATACAAAGTTTCATTGTCACCATTACCTAGGTTATTGATTTACAGACTCCAATCTTTATCTGTGGCTTCCTCTGAGTGAATCACTCTGTGTTTAACATCCCTGTGTGCCATTTGTCTTGGAGTACAGCTTTAAATTTTATCATAAATAATGCCCAACAATAACAATTCACCTGGTATGTCATACAAAGCCACTCCATTACAGGCCTGGACAGGCTCTTGGGAATCCCAGAATATCTAGACAATTGGTACATGAAGGTGGTAAGATTGTCAGCCCTTCATATTGGTGGCCTTTACCCTCCCCTGGAGGTATCCCTGATACTCATTTCTGTTAGAGGCTGAATGACCTCAGGGCCACAGTGTGGCTGGAAAGATTAAGCCAATAAGCAATCCCAATGAGTCCATCGGGAATCACATCCACAACCTTTTGGCTTGCAGCACCACCACATACCCCCTAGGTATGTCATATACAGTTATAAGTTAGGGTTTACCTCATCTCATTTTAGGAAAGTATACAATAATACACACATCCAAAAAGATTCACATACCGCCTGTTGCATCAATGTAACACTGTTTCTTTTCACTTTGTTACAACTGTTATGTCCAACATCATCTGCATCCTGGGAAGCAAAGCTGTTATGGAAACATAACTCTGACTGTGCAACAGATGGAACGGGGCAGAATACAACAGACACTGTGACAGTAGCAGTGCTTGCATTCCCACTGAGCTGCAGCCGCTGATGCACTAACCAAGTCTCATTCTGTAAAAACAGTGAAATAAATTCACAGTAATGCAAGTGTCAAAGATATGTGAACCTAAAAATTTCATCATGATCTTATGCCACCTATTAACAAACTTATGTTTCGTAACAGATGTGGTTAGGTGAAAATCACTTCTTGAATAACTCAACTCTCGTACACTCCTTCATAATAATTATTAGCACAGAACAAAGGCTACAGCAGAATAATGTAGCTGATGAAGATTCAAGTCTTCGGAATGTATCACTGTGCCTTCATTTCAGGGGCAAGCAGGCTCAGAAATCCATATCACTAGAAGAATTCTCCTGAGTTCATCCATAGGTTGGATCACAGGACATTAAGGCACTTAAACCCTTCACAACATCAGTTAAATATCTACTAGTCAACACAGTATAAAAGTCCAGAAGCCCTAAAACTTCAGGAACACTGAATCAAAGAGCCATAATGTTGGTTAGCTCTTTAGTTGTTGGATGACAACTTGTAGCAGACAGACTCCCTTGACAGTCTACTTAAACACCCCCTGTTCACCTAAATTTTTTCACTAATCTGAATATTGTTGTCTAATCTGGAACTTCTTTATTAAGATGCACAAAACACAATGCTTCACAAACTGCAGCAAAAGATTTATTTGTGAAATGATTTTCAAGAATAAACACACTTTCATGTGGAAAAACTGTATGGTCAATAACACAATTACTGCACAACACATAGCCAACAGAAATGAAGAAGGCAGTGAACTTGTGCTGAATGACTTAGTAAATGTTGGAAAGTGTCCAGTGCAGCAAGCACACAGCTCCTTATATGCTCGTTTCAATATTTATATATGTTTGGGTTGTGTTACATACATGATATTACAAAGAAATTGTACAATAAAATTTTATTATCATTCTAAAGAAATTACAACTCTGCACAAAGTTTAGATAAAAAAAATGTGTATTTTTTGTTTGCAGATAAAAACCACCAGTTTCTGCAATACCTGACTTATTCTGAATGTTGCTAATCCCAGTAGATCTGTGACTGCTGTTGTGTTTGGACTCCAAGAACACACAACAAGCGATAATGAAACCTGGGTGAAATCGCAGACAAGGAACTGGGCTCGTGATTCCCATTGCGGATGTGTTGTGCCACGAAGATAATGAGTTGTTTTTACCTGCATAAAATTTGAAAAAGTTAAAGAACAATAAATCATGCCCTAGTGACTGTGAAAAAAACAGTAATTCTTTCAATTGCTCTCATACAATTCAATCCTTCTCTTAATTGTTCCAGTAGAGTTCAATGCAGTTTTGGTGGACATCCTTTTGTGTGAATGTGTGCATGTGTGTCGTAAGTGGGAAGTCACATGTATGTCAACATCTACATCTACACGAACCTCTCTACAATTCAGATATAGTAACAAAAATAAAATAATCAACACTGTAAAATGAAAAATAAAATCACTAAGCTACACATTTATACAATTATTCACCCACCAATCATACGCAAAAAGTGACAGAAGCATGCAAGGCTGTACATAGGTCTGTAATTCGTCCTATTAGTGCAGATACAATAACAACAGACACTTCTGTGGTGAAAAATAAAAAAGTTACATCAAGTTTGCAGAGTAAATGTATGCCAGCTATAAATGAAATGCACATACGTGTGTTAGGCAAGCATGACAAATCAAAGGTTTACGGTGGGAACCCCTTCCCTCCTGATAGAGCCAAAGGAGGTCTGTCACACCTGCACAGACACCTACTGACTACTGGAACTGCATTATTATTAACTGCATTCACAGCAGATTTGTAAATACGGCCCAACAGTCCAGGATCTTGATGCTCAACAACACAAACCCTCCGGTGGCAAAATATTTTGGAACAGACCCTTAAGGCATGGGCCTACAACCCTTTTATGGCAAAAGGCCACACCTGTTATTGTGGGATGGTTCATGGGCCACATGTGGAAAAATAACAGAAAGTGGTATACCTATCTGCCTAAATCATTGCGAAATTTTTTGTACATACACAATTTACAAATGTTGTCATGGACTGCATAATATGACCTTGTAGGCTGCGGGTTCCAGACCCTAACTTTAAGGTTTTTGAATAGTAGGTTTCACATGAACACAGTCAACAGTAAGAGTAATACAAAGGATAACAATGGACCCATATGTTGTTATTAGATTACAATAACATCATAAAATTAAGCCAAGCATTATAACAAAATGTAAAGGGGCAGTATGGTCTTCAGGTAGTTATCATATCATGATATGGTGTTATGTTCATGGTAACGTTACAAGTATGGACCCACCCTTAAGGACATCAATATGGCAGGCACATTGCTAGTAAATATGTAATGCATGATAATACACTGTTTATAGTATCAGAAATAAGTACCTATGTCATATACAAGTCCATTTAAAATGGTAAATAGTCAAATTTACTGAAATTCCATTAAACGCTGGTTTCAGTCAAAACTGTTGATAACAGTTTCACCCTTACATTACACATTAGAGCATATACAGAACAGATAATATATGTGCCATATTGTTGAGCATGCTCAACAGAATATTGTCCTACCTTCTTACCACTGCTGAACAGCATGCAATATGGGTTGCACTCACTTTGGTCACCACTAGCCAGGTCTTCTGCTCCGTGAATGTATACAAACATTACACCTGAAACTGTATAGTACATCAAAAGACATACACATATCAAAACTGGATAGTTGAGTACAGAAAGTGGATTTACCAGAGCAAGGGCAAAATATGTGATACATTTTGTCACTGTGCCATTCCTTTGAAGGATGTAGGGCCAATTAGTAAAAGTCTGGAAAGCAGCTTACAAATCATCCATACATTAAAACTTATTCATGTCTTTTAATTCATATGACACCCACAAATCAGGCATACTCTACCATACAGCAATAAAGCTCCATGTATTAGGGCACCTGTCACCCACTTACACAGCACAATATTCCAGAACCAGACACCTCAATGTAAATAAATTTTCAAAATATGTACTGTTGTTAATCACATGCTACAAACAAAGTGGAAAATATCCCATAATAGCCTGAATGGTACGAAGCTCAGCTGCAGAACATGAATGGGTGACATGGTTACAAAAGGTGTCAAAGTGGAACTCACTCACAAGATCCATATTGTCATGGATACTTGTAATGTAGATTCCTAGCAGCATTACTCATATGTCATCGGTCCATAAAGTACTGCAAGAAATGAACTATTATTTTCAAATGTATAATTTTGTGGGGAAGATGAGAGAAAGGGGATAAAATTACTTTAAATTTTTGCTGAAAACTATACACTAAGTAAAGTACTTTGATATTACATCACCATTTTGATTTAAATGTACTGTTTATAGAGTAATACAGTTACATTAATTAATGAATAGACCTAATTACCACCAGTCCACAGTGACTACTGAATGTATGTCTTGGTCTGTAATTATTTCTGAAAATATGTACCATTCCAACTGACCAAAAGTCTACAGAAAACATAGATATTTGATAATTTTGGGCAAAGGAAATGAGTCAGTCAACCTGCTCAACCCCACAACACATGCATGCATGCGCATGCGTGCACACACACACAAAACAAACAAACAGACAAAATGTTTGCACAAGCACACACAGCAGTACAGGTTGCATTGTAACCTTCAGACTGTCAGTGTGAAACAGGCACTGTAGAATTGATGCTCAGGAAATTTGGGTTCCTAAGAAAGACACAGGATGCCAGTCCAACCCATCCTGTGTACATTTTATTACAGAAAGTGATAAGTGATTTCAGTGAAGATGTAACATACCAGGTAATATACCACCTTCTGTTGCTTCAGGAACAGGCCAACCTGCTGGTTGCTCCAACAGTACAGGAGGCAGTGCTGTATATTCTAACCTTACACCAATATTTGGAAAGTTTGTGGAATATGAAGGTGTCTGTTTCTTGGGTAAAGTTGTCTCCACTCTGTAAATATAGAATACATAACTACACTAATATTACAAGCACTAACTAGTGTTCAGATGGTTGTATAATATATACAAATATAACTGTACCAAAGGTTTGTAGCCCTTTCAATAACAGTTTTCAGTGATTCAATGTATAAGACAATGGAAGGAAAGCCCACTAGAGGACCTGCAGCTACACACATGCTAGTTTGATAAAAACTTCCACTCTTCTCACATTCCAAATTTTAGGGGCTAATGGGCATAATATTTAAATTTACTTCTGAGGTAAAAAAAATATATTTATTTACCTGCATGCATGAAGACTACCTAAGATGACCCACAAAATAAAGCATGTCTCCAATGGAAAATGCATTTACCCAAATATAAGATGACCCCCAAAAATAAAATGTCTGCTTAGAAAAAATATTTTACTATTCATTTCATACTCTTAACACACAAAGCATGCCATATTCTATCTATCTTTACCAATCTGTGTCAAGGTCTCCAACTTCACAGTCAGCGCTTTGAACTTCCTCACCCACACTCCTAACATTCCCATCCTCTTAACTCTTATGCCAAAACATATCATCATCAGTCCCATCCACTGCGCTGGATATACAGTATTTTTTAAACCTCTGCACAGTCACTTCTAGTAAAACACACTGCCATGCCATTATGACACACAATGTCTAAATAACACACTCATATTTCTTGGTTTATAAACTTCCTTGAACCCATGAACATTCACAATTTTCCCCACAGATGGTGTTATGAATTTTAAATACATGTGTTCTGGATTTTTGGGTTGTGTCTGTGGTCTGATCAGACTGAGTTCATGGCTCTTATAAGTTTTTACTTTGTGGATTGGTCCAGGATTTATTTTTGAATCTTGTAGTTAATTTTTAATTTTTCAAAAGCCATTTTCTGGTTGGTTAGATTTGTTTTCAGGTGCATATCTTAACAAGTTACTGTTCTTATGGTGCCCTGTAATTAAGGATAGTTCAATGTAAGGGGTCTAACAAGTTAGGTGCTTCTCAGACTGAACACACAAACAGAGAGTTTCAAAACACTGTGCTTCTTTTAAAATTAGATGATAGATGAAGTCCCCAAAAAAAGTTTGTCTGTTAACTTTAGCCATGCTCTGTTCTCTCTTTTGTGTACACATGATGATTTGGCGATGCAGGCCTTGGTTAGGCTCCACAGGCCTGGTTTGGTGCTTCATATGGAAATTTAAGACAACCTCACATATTTAAACACTAAATATAATGAAAACTCTGGTCTTGCATTCAAGTAAATATGGTATTTTTTATATTATTCATATTTGCCATATACAAACTTACAATGATAATACAGTGATGATGCTTTATTACATACTTTCATTACATGTTCTAAAAACCTTACAGAATATTGTCAAATTCAAAGTTCTTCCCACATACTTCAGTGAGTGTTGAAAGCATGCATAAAAAGTTCAATAACGAACAAATCACATGAAATATACAAAATATAAGTTCTGGATAGTTACATCAATATAGTCAACACTGCAGACAGGAATGAATTAAGTGACCTTTGTACTTACACATGTACACTATCCAAATTGTAATCTGACAACTGAAGCTCAAACTGTGCCACCGTTATGGAATGGACAAGTTGTTTACTCTTCAGTTTCACAACCAATTTATCTGTCTCAAGAGAATTAATTAAGAAGGAAGAACTTTCTTGCCATCGTGGGGAAAGATGTGAAGTTTTCTGGTGTTGCTCACCAAGTGTTAGAACTAGCCATCGGGCATCTTCAGGCATATGATCTAAAAAAATGACATATATTTGACAGAATAGGAACCATAAATGCTTTATGATTTGCAGGTTAAATGTGTAGGATCGTAAGTTGATCATGACTAATGATGAAGGTGGGAAATAACGTGATTTAGCAACAAGTGCTCAATCAAAATCCTCAATACAGCAATCAGGATCTTCCATGCCTATTCATGTTTATTCGGTAAACATGTAGCTACTGCGCGTTAGACAACATGATTCTCAGCCTACATCTAGTTATGGTGGTGGTAAGTGTTTATCTTGTGCACAAATCTATCTGTAACATTGTTTACAATTTTGTAAACATTTGTAACTTTTGTTGCACACTGCAAAATGGCTGAAAAATGGAAGAAAGTGTGCTCACAATAAAACAAAATATTGAACAGAAAACTGAAAGAGGGAAATCCTAATCATGCCAGGGAGTATACCATTGTTGTTCAAACAGTTAGGGACATAAACAAAAACAAAAGAAAGCTGTAAACTTGGTAACACCAAAAAATGGACAATTCTACAGTCTGTATTCTTTATATTAACATATTCTATAGTTATCTAATACAACACCACAAACATTCTGAAATCCATTTATTTCTCACATTTGCAACATGTTTCAGCTGACAATTTTGGCCATTGAAAGCAATATTACAACAATATAAAAGGTAACTTTGAGAAAGAAGCCTCTCCTTTACAATATTACTCAAACCTGAAATAATTATATTTATGCCAAAGAAAAATGAAATATTAAAATGTCGTTGTACATCAACAGGCAACATTTTAAAATAAAAATAGAAGTAGTGGGAGAATCCTACATAACCATCAACAGGCATACGTGTGTGATGAATTATTTGATGAACTCAGTTTCCAAATATAGTCAAATTAAACATTCCTCCATTCAGTATGGTTTGTTTTTATTTGTTTTATTTCTTTTTTACCACCCTATGGCATCACAAGGAGGCATGGTACTGAATTCATACTTTCCACTGTTTGTATATCTACATGGTACATCTTCTAATTGGGTTAGTACTTTATGTATAAACATAGACACGACGTGTACTGTAAACCAGTTGTATGTTACAATAAACATAGACACAACGTGTACTGTAAACCAGTTGTATGTTACATAGTCACTCAACTTGGAAATTGTTCTCTTTATTACTTAGCTCCTACATGTTTCGGCACTGTTGCCATCTTTGGGGAGCTTACACCAAAATTTCAATAAGATCTACAGCAATAAATATTTTACAATAATGATACATTTGTTGTGATGTCAATAGTAAGGAATACCTATTTCTAGCCCAATGTACACACAAAGCCAAAGATTTGTACAAAGAACTGGGATCAGAGAAGACATTCTCTGCCTCCTCCAGGTGGCTGCCAGATTTAAGAAAGGACATGGAATTTGTAAACTTGCTGTACAAGAAGAACAACTCAATGCATCTGTTGACACATTTTGCAAAGAATTTCTGAAATGTATTGAAGAACAGAATTTGGAGCCTGATCAAATCTATAATGCAGACACAACTGGAGTATACTGGAAAGGTTTACCTAAAAAACATTCGCTCTCGTGAATGAAAAATCTGCTCTAGGACATAATTCTTCTCAAGAACATTCAACAATGTTGTGGGATGTCTGGAAATAATAAAAATAAACTTCTAGTAACAGGGAAAACATCCCTAGATCATTTAAGGGCACCAATGGCAACAATCTCCCTGTGCACTATTATAACCAAACCGGATAGAGACATATTTGACAATTGGTTCAATAACAAGTGGTGCCAAGAGGTCTGGCCATTTTTGAAAAAACAGAGGATTGTCTCAAAAAGCAATACAGCTTATAGATAATGCTCCATCATGTCAAAATAAAACTGTACTGAAGACAGATGATGGATTGAGCTGCATAAAATTTTTGACCCTGAAAACCACTTCCTTAATTCAACCTATGGATCAAGGAGTTACACTGTCAATAAAACAATATTATCGAATGCCCTTCTAAAAGCTCTTGTTAATGAAGATAAAAATTTTATAACATTTTGGGAAAAAATGACAATAGTGGATGTTATACAAGGTGTTGTATGGCATGGTTGAATAGAAAATTAGTAACACTTGTTAAATCATAGAGGAAAATTCCTAATGTTGCAAATACAATTTTGGCAGATTCTAAAAAAGAAGATTAAATATCCAAGATAACAAATTTGATAAAAACCTTGTAAGTTTTGAGAATGTCGACAAAGAAAGCCTTGATTATTGGTTGCAAACCCATTCACATAAAAAGGTGATCAACACAAGAGTTATTCAAACATTGTTTCTTGTGTAACAAAATAACTGTAAGAGGAAAAGAAGATGAAGTGAAAGAAGAAGAACAAATTATTAAGTGCACCGATCACAGCATGGCAATAAAGTGTGCCAACACTTTGTTAGAATACAAGAATTAATGGGACTCTGAATGTAATACATAACTGCAATTAGAAAAATCCAAGGGGGTATTGTGTGACTAATTAGGGAATCCCAAAGATAAACAAAACTGTGGACTGTTTACATAAACAAAAAGCATCAGCTACATATGTATTATATATGTAATAAATAAGTCAGTTTTATTATTTATTTTTATTAGGTAATCTCGAAGGGAAACTGAACTTGCACTGTTCATGTAAACATTAAGTGTAAGCTAGCAATGTATTATATATATGGTAATAAATTAGTTTTCTTTTTGTTGTGGCACAATATGTTTTTGATTATCTGCCTTTTTTCAATAATCCATGCAACCCCCTGCCCATTATTACCCCAGATATTTGACAGTACACTGTACCAACTTGGTTTCCCATGCCTATGCATGCAGTTTCCCTCTGCACACCATAAAATAATGTGAAACTGCAGTTCC
>Ga0209755_10006949_pt1 | contig 12370 bp, 9 predicted proteins | sample TergutCo191P1_FD_187301 | JGI IMG/M metagenome (GOLD analysis project Ga0209755, IMG submission 187301) | Cornitermes sp. P1 segment gut microbial communities from Petit-Saut dam, French Guiana - Co191P1 (SPAdes) (version 2) | ecosystem: Host-associated > Arthropoda: Insects > Digestive system >... | reverse complement strand
CTCTCGAAGTGCAAGCCTATATGCAACATTCGTGGTTCGTCTCCTACACCTGTCCAGTTTCAACTTCCTAATGTGCATCATGCCACAATTTTATGTAAAATAATGTACACACCACACATGTAACAGCTTTGCGATGACCTACGAAGTCCTTATCCTGACGCCATCCCTCACGCTCCACAATTTGTGCTGTAGGACCACCTCCATTCATAGCATGTGCAGAAACCAGATACTGGCCATCTGGAGACCAACTCAGTCGAAGAACATGGGTTGTACCTCCACACTGAAACCAATTATACAATCTCTATTTTGTCCAAACCAATGGAATGCGAAAGAAACATTAATAATGAAAAGCAGTCATAATTCAAATTAGGTGTCAATTCAGAGGCATATTACAGAGCAGTACCTGTCACTTCAGAGGCATATTACATATAAGTACCTGTCAATTCAGAGGCATACTACATAGGAGTACCTGTCAATTCAGAAGCATATTACATAGGAGTACCTGTAAATTCAGAGGCATATCACATAGGAGTACCTGTCAATTCAGAGGCATATTATATAGGGGTACCTGCCAATTCAGAGGCATATTACACCTCATTTATAATTTATCAACCATAAAAGCTATCCCATGACAGGTTGAGACTGGCCCTTAGGACTCAAGGAGGCTGCAGCTCCCAGAATTTCTAGACAATCAGCACATAAAAACATGCACACTGGCCACCTTTATCCCCAAGAGATATCCCTGGTACTTATTTCTGATAGAGGCTGAGTCAAATCCTGGGCCATATGGAGGCTGGAAGGATTAAGGCAGTGTAAAAACTCGGTGATCCCTCCGGGAATCAAACTTGCAACCTTCCAGCTTGTAGCACAGTGCCTCAACCAACTGTGCCACTGCATACCCCAATTTATCAATTAGACATATACATAAAACACAGGGGGGAAAAAGGAAAAAGATTTGCTCTTTAACTCCCTTATCAAGAGCTGTAAAACTGGAATGACAGCATCAAACAGCACCACACACAAAAAAAAAAGATGGAGAAACACAAAAGCTCACAAACACCTGCATACAAGACAAGCAAAGTTTTATAAATTACAGACAAATGAAACTAATATGCATTTGGATAATTTCCAAGCAATGGTCCGTACAATGATAATTAGCTGGGAATATACTCAATGCAAAATGAAAAAAAATGTGAAAACCATGTGAAGTACATAAAGATACCATGAGTCCATATACAAAGCATATTTAGGTCAAAAGGTAAAACACCTGCAAAATGGCTGTAATCCACAGTTCGTTTCAACGTCTTGTTCACAATCAATTCACAATGCAAATTGTCTGCATATCGGCTAACTCAGAAACATGTAAAAATAATTGATATTATGACCAATTTTTAAAACACAGTACATCAGAAGACAGATATCATATTAGAATAACTAATACAATATCAAATAATGCAACTTATGTTACACAAACCTGCTGATGTCACCCCAGATCCATTTCTTCCTACCAACCAAACTTCTCACAATAATAATAATAATAATAAACCCTGTATAACTGATAAAATCAGAAGCATACAATTTCAACCATCACTAACAATACAGTAACTTAAAAGTGATTTAAGCACATGGCCTCCAGCTGAGATACTGACAGATTTAAATTTACCAGAAACAAGTAACACAAAAATATGCCAAGGAAAGGCACATAATTTCCACCGATGAAGATGGAACACTTATCACGGCAATTATCCGCGACAGGAAAATAAAATCTCATTAACTCACTCTCCGAAGACCTGACAGCAAAATCAACAATATGGGACATCAGTAACCTAAGTGCATCAATAACAACTACATACTTGGGCAATGAATACTTTTCCAGTATTCTTTATTTTGTGAACTATACGGATTTTTTTGCATCAGGTGGGATCTCTGTCTTACACACCAATCACCACTCTATTATCACTGGCCTGTACAAACAATTAAAAAAAGTTCAAGCCAACATGTAATTTCTGGTGGAGCTAAATTACAGCTTTACAAAAATCTGTGTAGAAGTTAGATGTAGAAACAGTGAAAGAACTGATAAACAAAAACATAAGTTGTGACAGAAACAGTAACCAATCTTACAGTGTTGTATATCACCATCGAAGGGCTAACATAACACAGACAAACAGGGTTGTACCCCAGTACAGTGCATTTGTTGGTTGTATTTTTCTTAATACTTCAGTAACCAACCTATTTTCAAATTTACTTTACCTAATGAACCCATTAATTACAATAGCCATAGCTAGACAAGAGCACAGAGATATCCGAAATGAAAGCAGAACTAACATTTGGTGTATGCAAATACAGAACTCATGGCTGGTTGGGTACATGAACTGTAGACCAATTTGCTCAGTGTGTATCAAATACATTTGAAGTCTGATCTTACATGTGGCCATTAGAATGATATGACATCACTTGTTTAAACTAAAGACAGTCAACCTAAACTCAAATGCATGCTTTGTCATCACATGATTAGCATCACACAATATGCTAATATAATTCAGCATTCTATTCAAACATAGCAGGCTGTGATCCATGAATTAATGTAAGGCTTAGAGTACTTAACTGTGTGTAATAGTCCCAGTTTCATTGTGCCTTGAAGTAAGACATAACAATGTGTTACAAGACATACCTCTTCAAATGGCTCACTTATGACAGCATCTTGCTGCCAGTCTGCTGTCCGCCATATCCTGAGTGTCTTGTCATCAGACTGTGATGCTACATATTTCCCCACAGGATCCCATGCCACACCTTTTACAAGACCTGAATGCCCCTTTAGAACTGCAACCATTTCTGCAAATAAATACTGTATTTCAACAAAGTAATGGCAGCAGGAACAATACACAGTATGAATCACACAAAGGCTCAGTCATTAAACTCTTCATTTAAACATTCAGAATACAAGCAAATAAGTTACTACACCTGACTATGTTTGTCCTCTAGTTGATTCAGCAACATTGTATCTACATGCATCCCAGATTTCCAGACAATCAGCGCATAGGGTGTTAAGACTGTCAGGCCTATGCACTGGCCGCCTTTACTCCCAGGAAATATTCCTGGTACACATATCTGTTACAGGCTAAGTATCCCAGGGCCATAGTGCAGCTAGAAATATTAACCTTTTGGTGCCGGAATTATTTTTTAAATTTTGGCACACCCTGTATATAAAATGTGAATAATACAGGAACCAAATATGTTAGAATTATGAAACAAACTGCATTTTGAAGAGGGAAAAACAGAGAGTATATACCATGTTTAAAATATTCAGTACCTATATTTGTTGAATAAATATATAAATGCAACTTTGGGGGTTAGCGGTGCGGTACGTCAACTATAGTTGACATTAGGCGTCTAAAGGTTAAGTCAAAGAAAAATTCCAATGACATCATTGGGAATCAAACCAATGAACTTCTGGCTTGTAGCACAGTACCTCAACCAACTGCACCACCGCTTGCCCCCACATCCCATAACAGAAGGGTGCACAATTCCCATGTGTCAGGTCACCATAGCAATTAAATGTTGTGCAGTGGCACCTAATATCCTGCATGTTCTCAGCATGGAACTTACTTCATATAACCCTTCTAGCTCCTAGAATTCTGAGGTGGCTCCTGGAGTTGTGGAAAATGTGTACACCCCTCCTATAACATGAAACTATTTTAAATGTTTCACTCAACAATGAATGCAGTTCATGACAAACTTTGTGCCCCTTTTTCAAATCATGAGGAATGTGAAATAGTGAGCCAGGATGGCACAGTCTGTATAGTGACTTGCTGCAAGGTGGACAGCAAGGGCATATCCCACTGGGGGCAAAATCTTCCATACCCATCCAGATCAGTGCTGGGGTCCACCCAGCCTCCTGAGCCAATGGGTAAAAGGTCTCTTTCCTGGGAGTAAATCAGTCATGGTATGGCACTGACCACCCACCCTCAACTAGGGCTGAGGTTAAAGGAAAAGTATTGTTATACCTCTACTCCTTCTGAGGGCTTTCACAGCCTATTCTCAGGTGACCTTTACCTTTACCATTGTCATTAAAATAAACATTACCACCCCTTCTCCATACTCAGTCTCAACACACTATAATACCTAAAAATACAGCAAGAATTTCACATTTGGATTCTAAATAGATGGTGCAAACAGAAAACGACAAGTTGTGTAGAACTAAACATTATGACTACATGATGTAACCAGTGAACGTTAAACTTCCAGTTTTACTCTTACAGAACATAAAGAATGTTCTGTGATTAATTTCTGGAAAATTATTGCAATTAAGACAAAACTCCCCTGACAGGTGCCAATGAGTAGAATCCGAGTCACTTGCTACTTATTTAAGAGTTTCTAACTGAATAATCTCAAAGCAAGACACTGTGAAGTGAGGCTTTTGTGCAAGGGAACTAAGTAGGCCTACTTGAAAAAAAACAGCATGGAGTAGAAAGCACAAAAAGTGATTCACCAAAAGATGTAGCATACTCTGTACTGACATGAACAGTACAACACAGAACATAAAAATACTCTTCTTCCCTCTTGCAGTTTAAGCTGGTGAGATTTGTGCTGAAGGTTACAATGCAAAACAATATAGAATTCTTGAATGCAAAGTGATCCACAAAATACATTATCATACCAGTCTTCTTAAACAAGACGTTTTACCAAGAAAACAGCAAAAAGTTTGACAGACTTTCCCATATTAAGTTTGGCACTTTTCTAGGAAGAGTCATACGCATTCCTAATCTCAAAAACATCTCACAGACTAACATATTCTGACAAAGGTCAACGGTAATCTAACCTGTCTAACCACTGCCTACCTGTAATAACCAGAATGGTAAGGTTACAAAACAACACATTCTGTTGATGAATGGTTCCATGACTAGCCACATAATCATTCTATCTTTATCAGAATATGCCTGACACTTACCTGATTCTTATCAATAAGGTGAAACTCACCTGGCATCTTCAGAGCATTCCAGACAATTACAGTGTTGTCCACTGAGCAAGTAGCTAACCACGCATCATGTGGAGACCAAGCCATATCAAGAACATCTCCATTATGACCTCTCAATGTAGTGGAACAGCGCCATGTTTCAACATTAACCTTACCACTACCGAACACCGTATTACCACCTATCAACAACAGCAACAACAACAACAATAATAATAATAATATAACAAAGCACACTTTAAGTCAGAAAAGGGCCTGGTATTCTACCAAGCTCTACTTGGTAGTTTCAAAAAGCAGTTGTGACTTTAATTTGGGTACAGGTAAGGTGCCTCCATGTTCAACGAAATACCAGACCATGCAGACCTGTGGGAAAAATAGGGGTATAATAAGATGTATTCTTAAAACATGAGCTGCCTCATTCAGTTACGGCATACTTTTACTGTTGGCTGCTTGGCTGTTTCCCCTGACTTACCACCCCCCTTTGCTCCAAACCCTCTTTCTAAACGACAGTATCAGGTCACATGGCACCACTATTTCCCTTGATCAACTGCTAAAACTAAATGGGGAGGTGAATGGTCAGCTACATGTCCTGGCTGTTTTACCCACAAAAGTGTCCAAGAAGAAACTTTTTACCCCTGGCAATGAGAAACAGTAAAGCCATGTCATATGCCAGAAGAATGGACACCCCAAACTCCACACTGCTCTTTGGATAACTCATAATGTGGCCTTACTGACAAGTACCTGGGCCATTTATTCTTGTGGAACATGTAATCATAGCTGATGACGGAGGTCAAATTTTCCTCCAAAACAATCATGGTAATACCAATCCATCGGATAACGTGGTGAACATTCACTGCTATGAAAATATGAAATACTATATGCCACAGGACATGAACTTGAAAATGTTAGATGTATTTACCTTATATTCATTACTCATTTTCTTTTGCTCAAACAAAATCTCTCTTCTCACAAAACGCAATACCCTCACCTGATGCATATTTACTTATTTTCCAGATCATGACCAACTTGTCATCTCCACCAGAAGCGAGGAATTTGCCCGAAAAGCTCCATCGCACACAATTCACACAAGCTAAAAAAACAATACATTAAATTATTACACATAGTATTCTACTTGAAATATACATCAGTTAGCCGTGAATTTTTTCAATTCAACATTAATTCAACTGGCAAGACATTATGGAACCAACTGAACAGTATAAGCAAACTATTATTGACGGATTATACAAACATCTACTATGTGACATACGTAACATCAGGATTGATTGATGAGGTTCAGGAAGATGCAAGAAAACTGGATTGTAGAAACTGGCTGGCAGGTACCAAGGATAGAGGCCACTGGTAACATAAGCTTGAGGAGACCAAGGCCTGCCCAGGGCTGTAAGCTGATGATGATATATTATTCAAGACCAGTTCATCATAATTATCACCTTACACCAGTGCTTATACCCGACTGGTACAACACTAAACTATGCATTTCAGCTCAATGGGCCATCATCAAGTCAAACTCTACAGAATAAGTGCAATTCACGGCCAATTGAACTTGCTATATTGTTGGTTTTTAGTGGTGGATCCAAACTAACACACAATACATTAATTTATAAAAACCATTAACATTAAAACTGAAATTTGGTGGAGACGAATAAGTCATTTATTCTTTCTATTAACACAGATGTTGATCATGATAACCTACACTGCTGACAAGTACTTTGGGCTGTTTTATATAGGGAAGAAGGACCAAGAGGAGAGCAAAATACTAGGCAGAAAGACAGAAGCCTCAAGAAACATCATACCCACCATCTACTGGACTTCTTTCCATGGCTTTAGCATAGTAACAGGAACTACAAACTGGTTTTATTTCCAAAAACTCCAAAACTAATACATCATCAGTCAGTCACTAGCCACACATGACTGACATATCATCTGGAATCTATACTTATTCATTTACACGTTAAAAGCACTGTTGTGAATAGAGATATGCTGTAAAAATTACACATATCAAGGTGCAAGTGTAAAAGATGTAGTGAAGTTCTCTACTTTGTGTTCACACATAGCATTTTGACTTCATCACAGGGACAACATTCTACAGTTTTAAGGTATAATGTTTAGATCCAACTTACTCACCTAAATGATTGTCCATCTGGCACAGCATTTTTGGAACATTTTCATCGTTCTCTACCTTCTCACTAACAACAGGTGCCATGTTCCATACAACAATCCTCCCGGAGTCCTCCCCTTTGACAGATAAGTAATCATAAGTTATATTCCATAAGCCACTAAATTTTGTAATCAAATAATTCCGTGTATGTCACTTATTGTTTACACAGAAAGAGAGAGAGAAACAGAAAAGGAATTCGGTTCTGTTAGAACTGATTATAACCTCACCTTGACCACCCGTAGCAAATCTCGAGCCATCGGGGTGAATATCAACGGAAAATATGGGCAGATCTAAAAGTAAACAAATGAAATGTGCTCCATGCGTTCAAAAACACACTATGTTACATTCATGAAAAACAAAGCAGCGTACAACACAAGTAAGTTTCAACATCAATGCATAATCTCCTGCATAACTAAGAATAAGCAATATACGATAGAATCCATATATTACCATCGTGTGACACCCAATTTGGTTTCAGTAATTTCATTATTCTTAAAGCGTAAATTACACAGTTATAAAATTAAAAACCGCATTGTTAAACCGCGTGGTCAAAGTGCCAAGCACTTCCACATTTCATGTCCACTACCGCCACCCACCACCATTGCGCCATTTTTAGGTACTGAAACAGAATCAATACCGTTTTTGGGTTTCACATATTTCTAGTCCGTGATGCACATGCACGACATACACCGTGACGTACCACGGATTAGAGGTCATTGCTCATAAAATGTATGCGGAAGAGTGCGTAGCTAACAAATTAGAAATGCTCCATTCTCTCACAATGATAGAATATATTACAAAATTATGCATGACTCTATGTAATTTACTTCAGCTGAGGTGCCAGATGATCAAGGATGCGGCACCGTGTCCCCCAACCTTCGACACAGTATCACCTTTAAATGTCAAAATTCCCAAGGAAGAGAGAATATAATTTTAGATAATTCGTCCTCTGAAGATGACACCATCACGCTGTCTCGAAACGTCGGGCACATGTTCAGTGAAGCGGCGCCAAATTCCTAAGAACGGAGACTGCATTCTGCGGAAACCTAAATGCTCGCATAATCTGCACAGGTCACAAGTCAAATACACTGGTCTTAAACATGGTATAATTGAACAACAGATAAACTGGATTCCCTCCTTATCATCATCTTACGACTGGTTTGTGTGCTGGTCATGAGGAAATAAGAACCTATGTTCTTTGCATGATGTGGTGTGACACTTGGTTACTCATGTTATAGAGGAACATTGGCTGACTGCGTTATGACGAGGTTTACGATCTTTACTTTTCAATTAAATATTATTTTGGTGATTGCAATAAGATGAACGGGGCATGTGGCACATATAGGAGAGGGGACAAGGTCGGGTTCAAGGTGTTGTGGCCCATAAGCAGTAACATTTACGATATTCTCTTTTCTTTTTTTTTGGGGTGGGGTGGGGGTGTGGGAAGTTACGCAGCGTAGATTGAGAGTTGGGAGTTTTTCAGTTCAATTTATCGGTACCCTGGTGTGTTACCCCGAAACTAACTACCAGTCTACGCTTTGTAATATCCTAGAAGAGCAAAGCTCTCATTTTCACCGCGGGTCAAGCCTGTAATCACGCATAGGACTTTACAAGATTAAGATAGCCCTCCCACTCTCTAAATTTTAGCTTTAATAGCCGTCATACTTAGCAGTTAAAATTAAGACATATGAAACTGTTGGAACCAGTTGTAATGTATAGGTGTGAAACATGGGATATGACTGAGACAGATTTGAAAAGAATGTGAACATGGAAGGGAAAATATTAAGGACATATGCACCAGTGATAGAGCAAGTTATATGGAGAATAAGAACAAATCAGGAATTTAGGGAGCTATTTAAAGTTCTATACATCATAGCAGACATTAAGAGATTGGAATAGACTGGATCCATAGTAAGAATGGATCAGGGAGGACAGTTTAGAAAATATTCAACATAAAAGCAGAGGGAAGTAGATGGGGAAGACCTATATTGAGATGCCTGGAAGGAAGGATCTGTAGGTTAAGATATGGTGACAAGGCAGTCGATGGGAGAGAATGGCTGTCCATAATGAAGGTGAAAAAGGTACATAAAAAATGTTACATCACATTTTTATAACTTTTTGAAATAATTTTAATTTTTTTGGTGGGGCATTCCTCTGAGGCCCCTTCTAATGTAAGCAGGAATGCCCTTGCGTGATTGCAGGCTTCTGCCATGACATAGGTGTATTCTGCGTTCTGAGAACAGCAAAAATCTGTCATGCAGTATGCCACAATCTATCTGATGGTTCAATACCGTGATATATGGGTTAGCTGAGGGGTCAATCACCAAGCAGTCAGTGTCTGAATCACTGTAGTGTGTGAAAATGTGTGACCAGGCCTGTTATGCTGGGTATGGAGAAACCAAAGGCAATGTAAAATCCTACTAGTGTCAAAACCCAGGTGACTGTCAGTTCGGTATAGACGATGAAAGCCTAAAAGAAAAGGATGGTCACATTGTGTCAAGCAGTTAGTGACTTTACAATATGGCAATAAAATCTTGCTGGAAATCAGTTTGTATTAGTATGTACCACATGAGATCCTGTCACGAACATGAAAACGAAGTCTAACCTTGTGAGTTATCCTATGCAAAGCACAAAGTCCTCGGAAAATCACCGCATTCATTGCATATGTAAGTGCTCATTTGTTCACATTAAAATTTCACTGAAAGTCACTTCTATGTAACATAGCTACAAGCTTGCATTGTAAACCATTCCATCCATTTTTGTTATCTATATTTTCAAAAGCCCACACTTTAGATGTTACTACTATAACATATACCACATCCCATGGATCTGTGTATCAGCCAATCACTGCCCAGCAAGGAGACTCTGGGACACCCTTCCCCACCCTCTTGACTTGTGATATTGGCATGTGATGAGGCATTGTAAAATACTTTCAAATATGCCCTACACACAAGAAAATATATTAAGTTATATCTGTGCACAATACCATGTATTTAACCTTTAAAGCCTAGTGGACATTATATGTACAACGAGATTAAACATCCATAAATTCTATGTTCTGCCCACAAAGTTTATTTATGTGCTTCTTTGAGGTTCTCCGAACAAACATACATACCATCTAATGTGGAGAAAAGGAGCTACAAGCTTCTGAAAGTTTCAGGATCTACATGTTCAGAGTGAAGGATTAAAGGCATTATTTCACTGTTATCAAATACAGGGCAAATACATGTCTAAACTGTTTATCCACCTGACGCTCGCACATTCAGTTGTTACATGCACAGGGAAGCGTTCCTTATGACTGTAAGTACAGCATAATTGCACCCATTCCATAAAGTCATATTACTCAGGACTGATGCACATTACTGTTAACTTAGTCACATGTTGGAATTAGAAGGGTGTGTACTACCTGTAACATCGACTGACAGAAACCTACATTATAGCAATCCGACATGTTCAACATAAACAAATACCAGTCCTACTGAACACTGCAGGTGTGTGTGACACAGTGGAATCTTCTTAACACTAAATATGTTCTGTCAAAACTTCTTCCACTTGCACTTTCAGTGTCGATTACAATTCTCATCTAGGAGCTCTGTGTGCCGTCTGGTCACAAGTCACAGGAGAATTGGAGCATCAGGTAGTGTGTTTACTAGAAAGCACTACTGAAGTCAAGCTTGTCTTACCATCTTTGCTCAACCAATTATGTCACTCACTGGGTCAACATACCTCTATAAGGTGACCTGCTAAGTTGCTTATATCAACACAGAATCAGATTTGCGCACATGGCCAATCTTTAACCTTTTTCCAAACAACCAGCAACCACAAACAGTACATCATAAAAATCATAAGGTTCCACTAATATATGCACAATTAAACTAAAAAATTGTTTGCAGGTTGCACCCCAACTCAGCAAACTGAAATTTATGACCAGCCTTCATTGGATTTCTAGCAAGTACCAGTGCCCTACATGAATGGGTAAAAATGCACGATCTTGCAACAGGGGCAGAGCATGTGACACTGTACAACGTCAAATGTGTATTACTACATTATGCAGCAGTTTTATGTCGCAAGTATAACAATACCACGGATGAAGAAACAAATGCATGGTGTTGCTTAAGGAACCTACTGTAAAAGAGGATTCAGGAACGGTACTGTATTTTCTGAGCAGCATGATACAAAACCTCAGAATGAACCAAAGAGGGCATTCTGGATTATGTCAGTGGGTAAATTTAACACGAAAAACAACACATGCCTCATCTTTAAAATATTTTATTAGACTAAAACATGAAAGGAGAAAAATAACTATGACTCTACCCTAGAGATGTATAAGTAGCTGAATTATTTACAAGAATTCAAATTTACCCTAATCTGATGTATAAGGTAATATAAATATCCCAAGGGTAGAGACAGAATGGAAGGACTGATATAACAAAATGTCATTCCCCTCCCTCAGAATCATGTTTTCTCATTTCACACTTTACAGCAGCTTCACCTGGCAAGATGCAATGAATATCTTATACCCTATGCAGAAGATGTGAATGAATCAATGGACATTAATGAGAGATACATACTACAACAGTGACAATTTACAAACACGGGCACATCACTTCAATGGACAAAAGAGCAAACAGATTACTGCAATACCATTCACAAATAACTATACATTTTGCAATGATGGTATTAAGTAAATCCCAGGAATAATTCAGTGGATGGAGAGGACGGGACATGGGTAACAAGGCAGCCATGTTTCACAGACCAGCCATTGAAACACTGTTACCATATTTTCTTGTTAACTCACCAATACTAATTAAACACAGATACCACAAGAAATTACTGTATTATATGCTGCATGAGTGTTATGATGGTTTACTTTTAATTACTAAATGTAACCATCATACGGCCCAGTGTACATAACTGTCTATTCCATGTTTATAATCTGGAAAAAATCACACAACATACACTGCTAATTGCTGATGCTGCTGATTTGAGAAAATATGGTATTCTCATTGCGCAGTGTAATATAATCACCATACTACAACATTCTTGAACTCAGGTGCAGATTCACATAACTTGTCCTCAGATGTCTACAGGCATCAAAGACTGTTGCAGTCAAATGCACAACACTTGAAAGAAAATACAATGAAAACAACACTTAAGCCCACATGGCCATATAATTTAAAGGAAAATATAGGAAAATAAAAATTACACCCCCCTCCCCCCCC
>Ga0209755_10006948_pt1 | contig 12370 bp, 12 predicted proteins | sample TergutCo191P1_FD_187301 | JGI IMG/M metagenome (GOLD analysis project Ga0209755, IMG submission 187301) | Cornitermes sp. P1 segment gut microbial communities from Petit-Saut dam, French Guiana - Co191P1 (SPAdes) (version 2) | ecosystem: Host-associated > Arthropoda: Insects > Digestive system... | reverse complement strand
AACCGGAGGCTTTTATGGCTATTCCAGCGTATATGAAGATAGACGGCATTCCCGGCTCGGTGAATGTCTCAGGCAGAGAGGGCTTTGTTGAAGTCCTTGAATTCAACCACAGGGTTTATGTTCCCACCGACAGGGACGACGGCTCGTTAACAGGCACTCGCAAGCACGATTCTCTCGTGTTTCACAAGGCTTTTGACAAGGCGTCTTCTTTGCTTTACCAAAAGGTTTGCACGGGTCAAACTGTGCCGAATGTTTTGATTAGGTGGTATAAGATCACTGACCGAGGTGAGGAGGTTGCATATTTTGAGCACAAGCTTGAGAAGTGCAAAATCGCAAGCGTGCGCTCTTACATGCACAATGTGAAGGACCCTACAAAGGAGCAATTTGTTCATCAGGAGGAGGTTACTATTCGCTACGAAAAGATAACCTGGAATTTCTTGAACGGCAATCTGCAGCATACGGACCAGTGGAATCAGAGATAGCAAGTTAATCTTGTAAATTAATTTGCTATATTCAGCAATGTCATGCGTGACATTGCTTTTTGCGCTATAATCAAGGATGAGGCCCGTTATTTGGACGAATGGCTTTCATATCACTATTCAATAGGAGTTGAGCATTTTTACATAACAGATGACAATTCCACCGATAATATACAGGAAGTTCTGCAAAAGTGGATAAAGAAGGGGCTTGTAACTTATGTAAAAGTAGATGATTTTATGAAGACAAATGCTGTCAGGCAAATAATAAGCAACCTGACTTATTGCGATGTTTTGAAAAACAACTGGAAATATTTAGGCTTTTTGGATATTGATGAATTTTTTGTGCCGCCAAACGGCAATATAAGAGATTTTCTCAAAACAATTCCGGGTGAAATTGCATCTATTTACATTCGCTGGGTATTCTTTGGATTAAGCGATACTAGTGATGGATTTCTCACAGGGAGATGTTTGAAACATTCCAATTATTTTGCCGGGCATGGAAAGAGTATTGTAAATCCGCGCAATGTTGTTATAAATACAAAAACAAATCCGCACATGTTCCATACTGTCCCGGGCAGCAGAATTTTGGATTTTGATTTTTCTCCGGCGCAATGGTCGGAAGATTTGTCGTTTTTCAAGGATATTCCGATAACAAAGGAAAATGCGAATTTGCCTCATATAAATCATTATTTTGGAAAATCTAAGAAAGAGATTGATGCAAAGCAAAGGCGTGGGCGGTTCAACGCAAACAAGAATGTTTATATAGTTCATAATTTTTATGAGAGAAAGGGATTTCCGGAAACTTTTTTCAACTTGGCGCATTTTTCAAGCGACATAAACGCCGTTATAAACGATTTGGAAAATGAATTCCCGAACAGTTCCGTAGAGAAAGGCCTTTCTTTTTTGCACGGCGAAGAACTTGTAGCAAAAGCGAAAACTCTTGCCTCTCCCCCGCCCCAAACTCCGCAATACATAGTTTCCCTAACAAGCTACGGCAAGCGTTTGCAAACAACAGCACCTATTGCCATTGCTTCAATATTGCACGGAAATATTTTGCCAAGCAGAATTATTTTATGGGTATCGGAAGATGGCTGGGAGCAGAATAAATATTTGCAGAGTTTACAGGAAAAAGGTTTGGAAATTCGCTACTTTGAAGATTTGAAATCTTATAAAAAATTAATTCCGGCATTGCAGGAATTCCCCGATGATTATATTATAACAGCAGATGATGATTTGCTTTATCCGCATAACTGGTTTGAGCAAATAATGGAATGCCATAAAACTTATCCTGATAAAATAATTTGCCACAGGGCACATGGAATAAGGGTTGACAGTGAGCATAATTTACTACCATATAATAACTGGGACTGGTGTGCTGAACCGCAGGAGCATGAGAGAATTTTCCCGACAGGAGGTGCAGGAACGCTTTATCTGCCTCATTGCTTGCATAAAGATGTTTTAAACAAAGACTTGTTTATGAAGCTTGCTCCTAATGCCGATGATGTGTGGTTTTGGGCAATGGCGTTGATAAACAAAAGTCAATATACGGTTATAAAAAATGGATATTCAAGCAGTATTATTGATATTGGCATGCAAGATAGTGCTTTGCAAAACAGCAATGTTGATGAAGGTGGGAATGACAGGCAAATTAAAGCGGTAGTTGAAAATTATCCTCAAATTAAGGATATTATAAATAAAATTAAGCCATTTAGTTATGTATATATTGAAACTGTTCAAAATGCGCATTTTGATTTTGAACTGCCAAAAATGAAATATCCGGAAGAGAAAGGGTTGGTTTCAGTTATAGTTCCTATTTACAACAGTGAAAAATATTTAAGAGAATGTTTGGACAGTCTTTTGACGCAAACATTTCAGAATTGGGAAGCGATTCTGGTAAATGACGGCTCAACGGATAGTTGCGAAAAAATAATTGATGATTACACAAAACGAGATCCCCGTTTTAAAGCAGCTCACAAACAAAACGGCGGAACTTTGCTCGCTCGCAAAACCGGTTTGGAGAATTCAAGAGGAGAATATATTGCAAACTTAGATAACGATGATATTTACGAGCCTAATTTTCTGGAAAAAATGTTTGAAAAGGCAACTGAAACAAATGCTGACTTTGTGTGGAGCGAAGCCCATGAGTTTGAAAATTCAAATACAAGCAAAATTCTTAAAGTTAATTATAATAGCAACAATTGGGGTGAAAGCAAAGCTAAAATAGCAGCTTCAATTTTTACACTGGAAGGAATCGGCGGACCTTTATGGAATAAGTTGATAAAGCGAAGTATTTATGAGATGGTTAAATTTCCGCAAAAACATATAGCTTGGAGCGAAGATCCTATTCAAACCATACAGATTATATACCATTCAAGCAAAGCCGTATTTGTTCCTGGAACCTTTTATAATTACAGGATAGACAGTATAGGCTCTGCATCTAAAACCACAAATTTAGTAAATGAAGAAAAAGCAAGAGTCCACAAAATTTCAGGAATAATTATTTTTATAAAATTCCTGCAAGACTTCTTTGGAACTTCATTTCCGTTTAATATTATAGTAGATGCTTATTTTCAAAAAGCGATATGGTTTTATAATAAATTTGATAAAGAGACAAGAATAAAACATGGCATTGAAGGATACCTGATTTCAAAATGATTATATGAAAGAAGATAGAGACATTTACATTTATGGAGCAAATCCCTATGGAATTGTCACTGTTTTTAATTTAAGAGCACAAGGCATTAAACCAAAAGCATTCTTGGATGAAACTGCCCCTTGGGTAGAACCAAAAACCGGATTGCCGGTATTAATGCCCTTTAGTGTTCTTGGCAGAGAAACAAAACCTTACGTAATAATCGCCGATATAAATGTGCCTGCAATCAATCAAATTATAGCAAATTTGGAGCAATGCGGATTTAAAAACAATGTCGATTTTGATCTTTCGCTTTTTGTGCAATTTGATTATGAGCCTAATCAATTCGCATTTGTTATATATGCACCGATTTATGACGAAAATAGCGGCGGAGCAATGGTACTGCACCAATTGAATAATTTTTTAATTCGGCACGGGTTTAATTCAAAAATATGCATTTACGGACAGGAAAATTGTTTGCTTCCTTTTGCAAGTGATAGGATTATAGCGGTGTATCCGGAGTCTATCAATGGAAATCCGCTTAGAGCAAAGAGCATTGTACGGTGGCTTCTTTACCCACCTAAAGTACATAATTCGAATGCAAATTTTACGGAAAATGAATTAACTTTCTGCTACGACAAAAGTTTTAATGACCCGAATTTAAATCCAGATGAAAATGTTCTGATGATCTTTTGCAACAGATGGGAAACTTATAAGCAAACAAACTTTGGAAAAAGAAATGGAACTTGCTATATGATAAGAAAAGGAAAAAACAGAGCAGATTTGCCGGAAAAATTTGATGGACCCATAATAGATGACAAATCTCATAAAGAAATGTCTGAGATTTTTAATGAATACGAATATTTCGTTTGCTATGACATCGCTACAACTTATGTGAATTACGCAAGAATGTGCGGTTGCATCCCTATAGTGATACCGGACAATTCAGAAAATGCAGTACAGATTTTAACAAAACATCCCTGGATTGCTTATGGCAATTCCCCGGAAGAAATTTTACGCTCCAAAAACTCCGAAACCGAACTTATAGAATATTTGAAATCCCTGGAAAAAGACAATGACTTGCAAGTGTTGAATTTTGTTGATATATGCAAGAAAAAATTTGGGATTTTCTAAAAAACCAACTGCCCGGTTAGCGCAGACATAAAGAAAAACACGCAGCTAAAAATGCTCAGAAACTGCAAAACTACTGCTACAATAAAAAATATCTTATTTACTGAATCTACCGCAAGCATCCTGTAAAACACCAGTGAAATGCATGCAATAAAAAAACCGGAAGATGAAAATATCAAATAAAGATTTCTGTTAAAACCCTCAAACAGCAGATTATATGGAAACAGCAAATTGAACCAAAGCAAAAACTGCACCGCAATGGTAAAAGAAAGGGGAAATATCAAAGGCATAAAAAACATTCAAAAAACCTCAACCGATAATTTAGAATTTTTTCTCTGCAACACGCTCTTCACATACTCAAAAAAATCCTTAGGAAGAGACACTGCAGAACTTTCAGCAGCTTGACGAGCTACGGAATAAAGTTGAACTCCCAGAAAATTCTCCGGATTTGTCTCATAAATTCTTTGAACTGCGTTAGCATAGCTCTCAAATTCTCCATCACCGGGAACTTTGCAAAGCATGGTCTGTATCCGCAAAGGATATTTTGAAACAATAAACTTTAAATTATTCTCTATTGCCGCAACATCTATTTTTTTTCGCGGACGGTTTATAATCTGCAAAAAATCATCCGTGCCTGCATCAAGCTTACCCCAAATTTCAGTCAAATGCTCAAGACCTTCCGTGATTTGCGCCGCATTTGTTATAAGAACAAATGGCGTACTGCAATACGCCCTTACTGCAGCGCACAATTCTGCAAAATGCGGATAAAGAGTTGGCTCGCCGTCTCCGCTCAACGCAATGTCTTTTAGCATCCTGTCTTTCTCTTCAACGCCGGGAAAATACTCGGCAAATTTTGTTTCATTGTAAATGGAAAGCAATTGCTTTAGTTCGCCCATAATCTCATCCACTGCAGGCTGTACAGGGCGCATGCCATGATGAACCTGGCAATAAATGCAATTAAATGAACATACCCCGCTTGGCGTGCAATTTATACCAATGGACAATCCTCTTGCTCGTCTTGAAATAACCGGATACACAAAATTAAAATCTGCAAACCTGCGGCTGTGATTAGCCCAATGCTCAGAAATTGACATACAACCTCATCTGGAAAGTATTCAAACTTTCAAATCTCTCGCCTTTTGCTTCTTCCAAACCGGATGCCAAACGATCGCTAAGCTGATGCTGATAAGAGAATTCCAAAAAACGGGTCAATGCAATGCGCAAATCCGCAGACAGTTCTTCAATTATGTAATCACGGATCTCCCATTTTGGGAAAAATATTTCGCCAATCAAATCCAAAGTTACAAACCTTGTGAGAGAAAGCCTTATATTCAACGAATTTTCCCAACCATAATCATAAATATTGTTTGTAGCAGCACTAAACTCGGTTTTTTCTTTATTGCTTGGAACCAACAGTTTTCTTCTTATTATTTGCCTTGCAGCAAAACCAGTTTGAGCGGAAAAATCCACTGCATTTGAAACAACAGGGCGCAAATTCAACCCAAGACCCTCACCGATGCGAAGCGGATCAAACGGTGAACTCAAACGAATTCTTTCCATGGTAATAACTCCGGAAGAATCTTCAAACCACAGGTATTCGGGAAAAATATGAGTCTTTGCATTAACTCTTGTGTATGGGCCAATCCAATCCAAAAATCTATACACAAAAGAACTTTGAAACTGCAATAAATCCTGAGCAACACTCCATTGAACATCCTGTTTTTCCGCATTCAGCAACTGCATGTTTTCTCTTATGTAAAACTCAGTTAACCAAAATATTTTCGGAGGTGTGTAAAGCATGCGCATGCGAAAATCACCAAGAACATTCCAGGAGCTGTTTTTTTGCCCATTTGCCGTTAGCAATGTTGTGTAACTCGCCGAACCGCCAAGCCTCAGCCCATAAGTCCAGTGAGAATTTTTTGCAGTGTTTAAACGCATTTTATGTACACCACCGGCAATTAAACGCCCGGTGCTTTCTTCAAAAACCAGCTCAACATGAGTTAATTCGCCGGGATTTACCTGAACGGTAACATAATTCAAAATAGAGCTGACATTTTCACCACTTCTGGAAATTCTATACACTTGCGGAGACAAAATCCATGTTTTAATATCATTTAACCTCTCTTGCGTTAAACCATAACCCCTGCCATAACTCTCTCCGCTATTAATGGCAAAAATCTCATAATTCTCGGAAATCGCCTCGCCGTCTTCATTTATAGTGTTAATCACAAGACCGCCCCAATCAGGAGAAATCAAGGTTGTTTTTCCCTCTTTTACTTCCACATTGTATTCAAACATTTTATCTTTGCTGCCGGAACCCATAATAATCTTATAGCTTCCATAAGGCACAACCAAACGAATACCATGTTTTCCCACCCATTCCCTTCCGGCATATTCTTTTGAAAGAGTATCTGTTTTTACGGCCGTATATTCCGGCTCCAAACGAGCTTGCGTAAAACGGGGAATAAAAATTGCTCCCTGACCCATTCCTATAAAAGTTTCATCCCTGTTTAGCTGTTCTTCCAAACTAGGTGCTGTCCAGCCTTTGTCTTTGGAAATATCATCAATTTCGTTTTTTTGCACAAGCTTTTTGCTTTGCTCCAAAGCAATCTCGGAATCCTTAATTTCTATACCGGGAAGCTCCGGAGGCCGCATGGCAAACACAATAGTCTGAACCCCTATTCCCAAGATTAACAGGATTTTCAGGATATTTCTCACTCTATCTCTCCGGGTGGAGGAAGCTCTTCTATTTTAACAGCTTCTTGAGGATTTTCTTTAGGGACGGGAACAACTGCAGATGGCTTGGCACTTATTGAATTTATAACCGCATCTATGTCTGCAACAGCTTCATTGTTTATCAACTCCAACAACTCAGACAAACCTCGTACAACATAAATAGGTTCAAAATTGCTGACTTTTTTGCGGTAATCCCATTCTCGGCTCCACAAAGTTTTTTTTGTTTTATTGTCCTGCAAATTCAAATTCATTGCAAGGTGCGCATACCACTCATCATGATTGTCATATTCTTCCAAAGCTCTTATTGTTCCGTTTATTGTAAAATCCGGCTCTGCCACATCTATGCCTCTTCTGACTTCCGAAAAAATCTTAGCCGCATCCAAATGGCGAAAAAGAATATCTGCAATCATATATTCCGGTTTCACCGCCCACTGCTCATAATTATAAAAATGCAATTGAAACGGTGACTGCCTGTATACTATATTGCTACGCCTGTAAACCTCTGCCACATCAAAATCTCTTACCCTGACAGTAAACGGATAAGGAGCATCATTAAGCATTTCTTTGGGCGTGGGAACATAATCAAGCTGATAGTAACGGTGTTCTATAACCCGCGCAAAACAGCCAAAAAGCAACATGACAATTGCGCAAACCAATACTTTTCTCATCTTACCCTCTGCTGTTTTTCTTCGCCGCGAATCAGGAGAGACGGATTTTCTCTAACCTGGCGACTAACATCTTTCAAGTTTTCCATCGCCTCTCTTAAATAGCGAACTGCTACGGACAAATCTTCCTGATTGCGATAAATAAGCTGATCGCTTCTTTTTGCCAAAAGCTCTGTGGCTTTTGCCGCGTCGTTTGCGCTTTTTATTACCGCCTCTATTTGCAGATTTTGAATTTTTTTATCTGTACGCATTGCCAGAGTATCAATCCTCGCTATTGCGAGCGCAGCTCTGCTCTCTATTGCTCTTAACTCCACAACGGCAGCATTTGTATTTTCCAAAAGCAATTTTGCCTGTTGTGGAAGCTCATTCAATTCCTTTGAATTTTTTGCCAAGATTTCATTTGTTTTAGCCGTTATGTTGTCTAAGTTTGTCACGATATTTACCAGACGTTTTTGATTGTAATCGCTTGTGATTGAAAGCAGATTGTTAAGTATGCCTTCAACCTTTTCCGCTATATGCTCTGCCTGCCCGGTTATCTGTTTTAACCCGCTAACCGAAGATTGTATAAAAGCACCTCTTAGAGCATCCGGATCGTTTGGGGCTCCACCGCTAAGCTCAATGCTTTTGAGGCCGGTCAAAGAGATTCCGCCTATCAGGTTTGCAGTCATCGTTGTTTTTACCGGAGTGCCGGCAGAAACTTCAAAATTCACCACAACAACGGTTAAATCTTCTCTGTCAACCTCCAAACCGGTAACTTGCCCAACCACAATGCCATTCAGCTTAACTTTTGCACCCGAATTCAAACCGTCCACAGATTCCGAAAACCGTGTTTTATATGGAATGTATTTTTCCGTTATTCTTTTGCCTATTAAAAACGCAGTAGTTCCTAAAATCAAAAAAGACATAAGCAGCACAAAAATGCCCAGTCTGATTCTTTCCGCTTTGGTGGTTTCCATTACATCGTAAATATAGAAAACTTATTTTTCTAAATTATATATTATAATGAAGTTTTTTCCAATACTTTTTTTAATAGCTTTTGCTTTTGCGCAGGAACAAAAAAGCGAAGCAGACAAGCGTGCAGAGCTGCTCGGAACCGTGAACGTTTCCAGAGTTCATTCGCTTGACGATGTTAAAGGCTCCTATAAAAGCCCACGCAGAGCCATGTTCATGTCCCTGATAGTGCCGGGTTCAGGGCAGTTTTATGTTGGCGGCCAGCCACGCTATATAAGAGGTGCATTTTACCTGGCAGAAGAAATTGCCTTGCTAACCGGTTTATACTACCATTCCATATACAAATACGACAAACAGGTGAAAAAATATCAAAATTTTGCCAAAGCGCACTTTGATATAGGAAGATATGAAGAAGCGATGAACGGAATTACCGTTTATGATGAAAACAAGGAATCTTTTCAAATTAATTATGGTTCAGAAAGGGAAAATTATTGCAAAGCAATTTATGGGCCTGGAGCAAGTGCCGCTGACGGCAACTGCGTTTCTTTTATAGACGGACTGAATTTTTATAATACCTACTACAGGGGATCTATTTACGACGCGTCTGCATTTTACAGAACCATTGCAAGCGAAGATTTTGTGCTGGGCTGGGAAGGTGTAGTTTCCGACCCCAATGCAGAATCTGCAATAAATGAAGGAAGATATGTAAGACTGGGTGAAGCCAAAAACCTTGAACACTACGTATCCCTGCGAAAAAAAGCAACAAATTTGGCAGACAGGCAGGCTATCTTTTTGGGAGCGATAATATTAAATCACATTGTTTCTGCCATAGACGCCGCACTCTCCGCAAAAGCCCACAACAACAGCCTTTACGAAGAAAAACTTTCTTTCATGGACAGACTTCGCCTAAACAGCAACTTCACCGCCGGAGAAAACTTCAGAGCAGAAACTGCGGTAGTATATGTCTTTTAATCATGTTAATCTTTTAATCATGTTAATCATGGTTCAGACGACTATTTATTCTCAGACTGTTATTTCCGTTGATGAAAATTTATCTAAAAACAAAGATAAAAGCCTGATTTTGTCTTTGGTGACTTCTGCCGTGCTGCCTGGAGCCGGGCATTATTATTTGGGAGAGAATTCAAGGGCTGCCGCTTTTTTCTGGGTGGATGCCGCTTTGTGGATTGCCGCAGGCTCAACCTGGCTTTACAGCGATAGCCAACTGGAAAACGCAAGAGGTTACGCAGTTAAACATGCAGGTGCTGCAGGTGCACCAAAAGACCTGGATTTTTTGAGCATTGTTGGAGACTACAGAAGCAGAGGCGGTTCTCTTTATCAAAATTCCAGCCCCGACAACGATGAAGATTACAACCAAGCTATGATTAGAGCCGGGCTTGCAATAGACCATATGTATCCTTATGAGAGCGGTTATATTTGGGACTGGGGTTCAAGCGACAATCCTGAGACTACAGCGAGAATGAAAGAATATAATGAAATGCTAAAACGGCATCGCATTGCAAAAATAGCATTCCAGGTTTCGCTAGGCGCAATGGCTTTAAACAGAGTTTTGGCAACTCTGGATGCAATGAGAATTTACAGGCAAACATCGACAAATTTTTCACAGCTTCAATTTATTCCCTATGCAACCCCGCAACATTCAGGCTTTTTTGTGAATTATGAATTCTGAAATTCTATCCGTGCGCAATTTGTCCGTAGCTTTTAACGGCGTTCAAGTTACGGATAAGGTTTCTTTTGATATTTCAAGCGGTGAAATTTTTGCTCTTATGGGAGAATCGGGTTGCGGAAAAAGCGTAACCGCCATGGCAATTCCCAGGCTTTTGCCCTACCCCAGCGCACAAATCGTAAATGGAGAAATAATTTTTGAGGGCAAAGAACTTCCCAAAAATATGTGCGAAATTCGGGGAAAGAGAATAGGCTGTGTTTTTCAGGAACCCATGCAAGCCTTGAATCCTGTAGTAGGCATAGGAACACAGCTTTTGGAATCCGTTCGTTTTATGCCAAAAGAAGACAGGCTAAAAAGAATAATGGAACTTCTGGAAAAAGCCGAGTTTAAGGACCCCAAGCGAATTTTAAAAAGCTATCCGCACGAGATGAGCGGCGGCATGCTTCAAAGAATTGTGATCTGCATGGCTTTGGCTCCCAAGCCAACCCTTGTAATTGCAGACGAACCTACCACTGCCCTTGATGCAAACATACAAACCGCCGTAATGGACTTGCTGAAAAATTTGTGCAAAAGCGAAAACGCAGCCATGCTTTTAATAACGCACAATGCGCATTTGGCCGCAGAATATTCGGATCGCATAGCTGTAATGTACGCAGGTCGCATAGCCGAATGCGGCAAAACAGCCGAAGTGTTAAATACTCCAAAGCATCCATACACAAAAGCTTTGCTAAATGTTGTTCCGTCAAAAGGAAAAACTCTTGCAGACTTAAAACCAATCCCCGGATCTGTTCCAAACCCAAAAGATTTCGATGATGGCTGCAGATTCAGATTCAGATGTGATGTTGCAAAGGATGAATGCAAAACCAGAGGCACTTGCTCTTATGTGTGAAATTCTCAACATTCAAAATCTCTCTGTAACCTTTCGCTCAAAGGGTGGCGTGGTTCATGCGCTGAAAAACATTTCTTTTTCACTTAACGAAGGCGATGTTTTGGCACTTGCCGGGGAATCAGGCAGCGGAAAAAGCACCATTGCAAATGCTCTGGTTGGGCTTGTGCCTTGGGAGCAAGGCGGAACCTATGAACTGTTCGGCGAAAAAATAAATCCTTACGGGAAAAAATCCTTCGCAACAGTTCGTAGCAAAATGCAAATGGCTTTTCAAGACCCATATTCTTCGCTAAATCCCAGAAACACGGTTTTTGAAATTGTCGCTACTCCCCTGCTTGCAAAAGGAGCTTCCACAGAAAAAGCAAAAAAGATGCTTGATTTGGTGGGTCTTTCAAACGCAGATTTGAATAAATTTCCGCACGCATTCTCAGGGGGCCAAAGGCAGCGTATAGGTTTAGCCAGAGCCCTTGTACTGGAGCCTAAAATTCTAATTTGCGATGAAATAACCTCGGCACTTGATGTCAGCGTTCAGGCGCAGATTCTGCATCTTTTAAACGACTTGCGCAAAGAGCTAAGCCTCTCATTGATTTTTATTTCACACGACATAGCTGTTATGGAAATAATAGCAAATAAGATTCTGAGGCTTAAAAACGGCGAAGTTTATTCCCGCCTGTTTACGTAATATACCACGGTGTAAATCACCGCGAATACAACGCAAAATAACCCGGCAAAAATACCCACAATACCAAGCTTGCTGGTTTCAGCCGCACGAGCCATAATGTTAAAATTCTTTTTCATAAGAGTAAATGTAGAAATTTCCACCGCCACGAGTTATTAGGGGGAAAGGGCGAGGCGCAGGCCTACAGCGTTGTAGCGATACGGCGGGTGGCCGTAGTCGCGAACTGTAACCCTACAACGTTGCGCATTGCTGCGCCAATTGCCACCACGATACACACGGTAAGAGCCGCTGCTTGGACCCTGGGGATTGCTCGCCGCTGAACCACTGTAATTACCATGCCAATCGCTAACCCATTCCCACACATTACCGCTCATGTCATGCAAGCCTAGCTCGTTGGCCTGCTTGGTGCCAACTGGCTGTATCTTTCTGCCACTGTTGCTCATGTACAAAGCCACGGCATCAATGTTATTGCTGCCGCTGTACTTGTAGCCCTTGCTCTGGCTACCGCCACGGGACGCATACTCCCA
>Ga0209755_10006947_pt1 | contig 12374 bp, 15 predicted proteins | sample TergutCo191P1_FD_187301 | JGI IMG/M metagenome (GOLD analysis project Ga0209755, IMG submission 187301) | Cornitermes sp. P1 segment gut microbial communities from Petit-Saut dam, French Guiana - Co191P1 (SPAdes) (version 2) | ecosystem: Host-associated > Arthropoda: Insects > Digestive system... | reverse complement strand
CGCCTCGAATGTCAATGTGTTCTCTTGCAAAACAAGCCGCCCGTCGAGCGTTCCTTTGGCGTTTTTTTTGCTCCAACCTCCGCGCCAATTTGTTTTTTTATTTACAAACAGCTCCTCTTTTTCTTTTTCGCTTATTCTGCGGCCGCGATATGTAAAAGGCATTGCAAATCCGCAAAGTTTGCAGAGTTGCGAAACTTCGCACTTCAGCATTTCGGTTTTGCAAAGAGGGCAGTTCATAGTTTTTTTTCGTTGATTATTTTAGATATTTCGACGCATAATTCTTCAAAAAAAGACGTTTGCGGCGCGCTGAAACCCGTCCAAGACGAAAACCTGAAGTCCGGCGAAAATTTCCGCAGTTTTTCCGGATCCGCGCCGCGCTTTTTCCATTTTTCAAAATCCTCTTTTGAAAACGGGAGTTTTTGCGTTTCGACGGGTATATCGATGCCTTTGAGTTCGTTTGCAAGCAGGAATACCGCCGCTTCGTTTCGCCAAAATTGATTTAGGTTTTCAAAGTGTTGCGCCGCTTTTTTTTCTGCGAAATCAATGCTTTGCCACGAAATTATCTCGTAAGAAAAACCTTCGCTCAGTTTGCGCTTGTAGTCGTTTACGGCTTTTGTAATCGACGCAGAAAAAAAGTCGCAGGAGCTTAAAAAGAAAATTTTCTTCGCCCCCGCGTAATTTAGGCTGCAAACGCAATCCGAAATAACCGCGCGAAATCGGTTTTTGTGCAAACCTACGTCGGGAATAGGCTTAAACGGGGTTACGGTTGCAAGCGAAACGGGCGAAGTTTGATGAATATTTGTTTTTTCGCAGACATTTTCGGCGATTTTTTTTGTTATAAATTCGCAGATGTTCAGCGGCAGGTTTTGTATGGGTTGCGCCGCGCTTACCGGAAAAATCGCCATCCCGCTTTCCGCAAGGATTTTTGACGCTTCGCCCATAGAATAATCGCCGAGTGTTTTCATTGCGCCGCGCCGATTCCTTTAAGTCCTTTTACGCCGGCCAAAATTTCTTCTAAGGCCAAAAGCAGGGCAAGCATATTTCGGACAAGTATTGAGCGTTTGTTCATCGATATACTCTGCGCGATTTCGGACAAAACGCCGCTTTTGGTGTTGTAGCAACTTTCAACCTTAAATACGACTTCCCTAAGCCCTGTCGGAATTGACTGCGAGCGTAAATACAGGGCGCTTTCAAAGGTCGGATAAAGCTGAATTACCGTGTTTTTTACGAGTAATCCGTCGTAATGTTGCGAGAGGTATGCGGTTCTCAGACGCATCAAAACTTCCTGAATCGAAACGCTTACCGCGCTGTGAACGTTCTCGAAATTTACGTCCATGTTTACAATCGGGTCGTCGCCGTAAAGCCTTCTGTAGCGTTTTTTTATGTGAACGAGCTCTATCGGAAAGTCGGCGGCGAAATCGGCCATTTCGCGGGTGGTCGTTATGTGAATTTGTAAATCGGCGACCTTTTTAAGCACGGCTTTTATGCTTTTGCCGTTCGGCGACACTTTTTTGTCGCGCAAAAGTACGGTTAAAGGTTCGTCTAATTGGATAAGAAGCATCGGCTTAAACTCGTCGGTCGCCAGCAAAGATGAAGATACGCTGACAAGATGTTTTCCGAAAAGATTTATCAGCTTTTTTAAGGTTTCGTCCACAATTTTATTGTAGCGTTCGTTTTTTTTCTGAATTGCCGTCATCGTTCACCTCCGTTATTTTTACGCCGTTATTTCACGGCCTTTTTTCCTTCGTATCCTTTATCAAATCGACTTTATTAAGCCCTCTTACGGTTATAATCAACGCCGCGACAAGCGCAAGATCCGTCGCAAACCATACTCCGTCAGCCGCAAAAATCGAAATCAGCGCAAATATAAAATACGGCGTGGAAGCGAGTAAGAGCAGTCGGAATTTTGCAGGCGCGTTTAATTTCCTGCCGAAAAAAATCATATAAACCAAAAGCGCAATCCAAATTTGAACGACGCCGAATCCCATCCGTCCGGATAAAACAAAAACCTGAACAAAAAACAGCGTTGCGGCGGTTGCAGGTTGCGCGAGAGCGGCGCGGTAAAATTCCGCGTCTGTTTTCATATTCGGATTTTGCAAAATGCGCGACCATTCGAGCGTTTGTATTTCGTTGCCCGATAAAAACGACGCGACATTGGTCGAAAACGCGCTTTTACCCAAATGAATGAAGGGAGTAGCTTTATTCGGAATGCTGTCGCCGCCTATGCTCAGCAAAAAAATCTGCGTTTCGTTGGGGATATTTATTACTCCCGTTACAAGCGAGCTAAGCTCCCTTATCCGCCATTGTTCTACTTGCCTGAGAGTGTCGGGCGAAACAAGCGCGTGGTCTTGAAAACTGAGTTCGCCCGTTAAAGAAGAAAGCATTGTCGGAGCTTTTTGACTTACCGTTACCGTGCGCGCAATCGCCGAAATAACGAGCGATAACGCAAAAAGCGTCAAAAAAAACGAAAGAGTCGGCTTCAAAAAAGAATGCAAAACGTTATCTACAAAATAATCGCGGTTAAATACCGTAAGATGGATTTTTCTGAAAAATTCGACTGCCGCGTTTTCTTTTTCCATAACTTATCGCCCGTCGGTAAATGGTGATATAGCCCTAAGTTTATCGATAATTGCGGGCATTACCTCTATTACTTTGTCTATGTCTTGCTCGGTATTGTATTTGCTTACCGAAAAACGGATAGACGAATGCGCCAAAACATAAGGAAGCCCCATTGCGCGCATAACGTGCGAGGGATCGAGCGAACCCGTCGTGCAGGCCGAACCGGACGACGCCGCTATGCCGTTTTCGTCTAAGTGCAGTAAAATCGCCTCGCCTTCTATAAATTCAAACGATATGTTCAGCGTGTTCACGAGACGGTTTTCGGTATCACCGTTTATGACCGCGCCCTTGCATTTGGAAACAAGCGCGTCCTGCAACTTGTCGCGAAGACGTTTAATCTCGGTTTTTTCGTATTCAAATCCCGCTTTGGCCAATTCGCAAGCCTTTGCCAGAGCTATTATATATGGAACGTTTTCTGTTCCCGCCCGAAATCCGCGTTCTTGATGTCCGCCGTGAATGAGCTGCGAAATTTTTACGCCTTCCCTTATAAAAATCGCGCCGATTCCTTTTGGAGCGTGAATTTTGTGCCCCGAAAAATTAAGCATATCGACGGGAGTTTTTTGCAAATCTATTTCTACTTTTCCGACTGCTTGGACTGCGTCCGTATAAACGAGCGCGCCGAAACTTTTGGCTTTTTCGCAAATTTTATCAATCGGAAAAATAACGCCCGTTTCGTTGTTCGCCCACATTGCGGCTATAAGCGAATTGTCCGCTATGTTTTCGCAAAGTCTGTCTATGTCTATGCGCCCTTTGCCGTCAACGCCGATTTCTCGGACGAACACGCCTTTAGACGCAAGGTAGCGCACAGTTTCCAAGACCGCCGGATGTTCCACGGCCGTGGTCGATATATGAGATTTTTCGTAGCCGCGTTGCGCGCAAAATCCTTTAAGCGCCATATTGCCGCCTTCGGAGCCGCTTGCCGTAAAAAAGATTTCGTTCGCCTTGCAGTTCAAAAAGTCTGCAATCGTTTCTCTTGCGCGCGCCACGTCTTTGGCCACGCTTCCGCCGAATCTGTGAACGCTCGACGGATTTCCCCATTTTTCGCTGAAATATGGCTTCATCGCCTCAATCACCTCTTCGGCGACTTTCGTGGTGGCGTTGTTGTCTAAATATATGTTTTTTTCCATAATTTTTTATCCGCGTTTAACCGTTGTCGAAAATAAAATAAATAACCCGTTCAAAATCCGTTTCGCCTCTTTTACCCTGCTTTCTTTGACTTCGACAAGTTCTTCGGGTTTAATTCTTTCTATGATTTCGTAAGCGACTTCAAATCCCGATTGAATGGTCTTGATTCTTCTTTCGCCGTCATAGTAGCCTACCAAGTGCAAAACTTCGTATGCAGTATTAAACCTGTCCGACATTTTCTTGTCGAGTTTATATATGTTGCCTTTGTAAAAGTCCACCGATTTTCGGAGGCTTTTTCTCGGACTTGTCACCTCTTTTAATTGAAACCAAGCGTCAAGGGCAACCAATACTCCGCTGTAAGCGATTCCGCAGGCGGCTTTTACATATTTGCTGTCTTTATAATAGTGATCGTCTTTTTGAGATTTTTGCAAAGCCTCTTTTGCGTTATCCATATAACGCAAGGCCTCGCGGTATCCTTCGCTTAAAAAAACGTTCTGTTCTTCTCTCGTCATTTGAGTTCTCCTTGCCTCTAAAAAAGGACAAAAGTTATCTAACGACGCAAAAATACGTTTTGCCGCGAGGAAAAAGCAAATAAAAAATCGAAGAGAGACTAAAAGCCGCCGCAGGATTGTTTTCTCGCGCCTTCGACAGGCTCCGGGTAAAAAGTTCTGCGGTTTTTTCGGTTGCGGGAAATTGTTATGCAAACACTCGCGGCAATTTGCTTTTTATTGAATTGATATCGTAACCTTGTTGTTGCAAAACGGCAAAAATTTATTGACTTTTGCCCTTGACAACACCGTCGCCCAAATAGTATTTTGTAGCATGAAATACAAAAAGAAAGGCGACTGTTATGAATCTTGACTCGGTTATCAGAAAAGTGCCGGATTTCCCGAAGCCGGGGATTTTGTTTTACGATGTCACGTCTGTTTTTATGAATCCGCAGGCTTTGGAATTTACGACGAAAAGAATGCTTGAAGAATTCGGCGAAGATAAAATAGACGCGGTTATAGCGATAGAAAGCCGCGGTTTTATTATGGCTTCGATTTTCGCCAAAGAAAAGAAAGTCCCGATGATACTCGCCCGCAAAAAGGGCAAACTTCCCGGAGCCACTATCGAAGAAAGTTACGAGCTCGAATACGGAAAAGCGACATTGGAAATCCATAAGGCCGACATTGAATCGGGTAAAAAATATTTAATAATAGACGACCTTGTAGCGACCGGAGGAACTATCGAAGCCGTGGCCAAAATGGTCGAAAAAAGCGGTTCGGCCGTCGCGGGGATATTTTCGATAATCGCGCTTCCTTTTTTGGGGTTCGATAAGAAAATCGGTAAATACAGAACGGTCGTTTTGCAGGAATATCACGGAGAATAACCGCCGTTGTGCGTAAAAAATAAACAGTATCGGCGTTGTAGCTTTTTGAACGCGCGCCGAATTTATAAAAAACAGATTTGTTATCTGAAGGAGGTCTGAATTATGAAGAAGAAAATCGCGTTATTTTTGTTCTTGGCGGCGACGCTTTTGTTTGCGCAACCGAGAATCTATGTGGAAAACAGAGAGCACGATTGGGGAACAATTGAGATGGGCGACAGGATTTTGAGCCACTCTTTTGTAGTGATAAACCGAGGAACCGACACCTTGCGAATAAACAACATTCGGCCGAGTTGCGGCTGTACGGTATCTAAATTCGATTCGATAATAGCTCCCGGCAGAACGGGACAGGTAGTTGCGGAATTTAATTCGCGCGGCAGAACGGGGCAACAAAGAAACTCGCTTTTAGTCAGCTCCAACGATCCGGACTCGGCGCAAATCCGTCTGAACGTGCAAGTCTTTATAAGCGCGCCTCTCGATATTGTCCAACGATGGATGACTCTGAATTCCGACAGAGGCAGAGTGCGCGGCAACGTTTCGTTTTTGACAAGACAGGCCAATTTTTCCGTGAACTCGGCAAATTACGTTTCCAATAACGACCGTTCCGAATCCGTTGCTTTGAACATGAATCAAACAGGCAGAACCGGGCCCGACGAAAACGGCAATTTCAGATATGAATTCAGTTTTGATTTCGTCCGAAACGTAAGCAGGTTGGAGAACGGAACAATAACGTTTAACACAAACGTAACCCAGCGTCCGACGGTGTCTTCCAACGTATCGATAGAGCCGCAACAAAGAGATCCGCTGTATTGATTTTTTTATCCCGCAATTTGGCAAAATCCGTAACAAACGCGCGGGTTCGCTTATCTAAGGATAAATAGGGAACTTTGTAAAACCGTTTTCGGGAGGTCTTATCGTGAACGCCTTACTTAAATTTTTTCTTGTACTGTCGATGTTTTTCGCCGCATTTTTATTGCTTGCCTGTACCGATTTCGGCGGCGGCGATTGGAGCGACGACAATTGGAACGGAAACGGAGATTGGAACGGCGGCGGCGGACAATCGCAACAAGACAGCCGATTGACAAATAATTCGGGCGAGGCTTGGATATCCGGAAATCAAGGATTTATTTTACGTAGGAACGCAACATTCGCGAGTATCGAGTTTTCCGTTTTCAATAACGCTTGGACGGTCTCGGATGAAGGGACTTGGAGCACAACGGATAACGACCGACTCCGTATAAATTTTAACGGTCGCGCTCCTGAAACATGGTTTTACACGGTATCGAACACTCAGCTTACGCTTGACGACGGTTGGGGCATAACCGTCAGAAGTTTTATACGGACAAACAACATTTCTACAGGCAACAACAACGGCGCTCAAACATCGCGGGACACTAGACTTGTAAACGCTTTCAACGAGGCGTGGGTCAGCGGAGCGGAGGGGCTTATTTTCCGCTCCAACGGAACTTTTACGGATATAGAAAGAAACGGTAATGTTTGGCAGATTTGGAACGAAGGCGTTTGGCATACCTCTGGCAACAATCAAGTGTTTTTGAATTCCGGCGGCTTGGGTTTGGAGGTGGTTTCTTACAGCTTGCTCGGCAACGCTCTGACGCTTCACTACGAAGGATTGATACCTTGGACGCTCAACAGAACGAGCGGCGTTACGGTGAGCGGTTTTGCAAGAAGCGGCGGCAATTGCGAAGAAACCGAAAATTCGCAAGTAACGTCAATGCGAAGAATGCGCGAAGAAAGAATGAGAATAAGAATGATGCAGGAATAAAAAAAACGGGAACGACCTTGCTTAGGCCGTTCCCGTATTTTGTTATATTCTTCTTATGAATTTTACATCGACTTCGACTCTTCTGTCGTCTCTGTCGATTTCTCCGTAGATTTCAACCAAATCGTTTTCGCTAACCGACAAATCGCGCCAAACTTCCGCGTCGATTTCTACCGTGATTTCTCCTGTATTATCGGCAAAAATATATTTCTCGTTTCCTACCGCGCGCAAAATTCTTCCCTGTAATACGACTTTTGAATCGTCTCTGAGATTTCTTGCCCTTGAAACCGTAACAGAGTGCCTTTCGCTTGTTATATGCGGCGGCGGACCGCTCGGGCCGGTGAAGCCGCTTCCGTAAACAACAGCGGGTTGCAACGTTAAAATCCCCAAACATGCAACAAACAATATTGAGCGTTTTTTCATTAGACACTTCCTCCAAAAAAAGTTATTGAACCTGAGGCAAATATACTAATTTACCGCGACTCGCCGCAAGTAAAGAAGGGCTTTTTGAATATTTTGCATACTAATCACATTCTTTGCGGTATTCCGATTCCCAAAATAGAAAGTGCAGTTTCTACTGTTTCCAGCGTTTTTTGAGCTATTGCCAAACGTGATTTCCGCAAAACTTCGTCTTTTTCGTGCAAAATCGGCGAGGAATTGTAAAAGCGGTTAAACTCCTGTGAAAGCCCGTAAATGTAATCGCAAATGAAATTTGGCGCGCAATCTGCGGCGGCGTTTTGCAAAACGTCGCTCAAACGCCCGATTTCCAAGAGCAAATCACGGTCGCCGTCGGTTATTTTTATTTCTCCCGCGACGATTTTCGCCTCGTTTGCCTTGCGGATTATCGACTTTATTCTGACCGCCGTATATAACAAATACGGCCCTGTTTTTCCCTCGAACGCGCAGAATTTGTCCAAATCAAAAACATAATCCGAAAGGCGGTAATTCGACAAGTCCGCAAATTTCAGCGCGGAAATTCCGACCGATTCCGCAATTTTCGCCTTTTCTTCTTCGCTTTCGTTTGCCGCCAAGCCCGCTTCCTCGATTCGCTCTTTTGCTTTCGTTATTACCAAATCCATGAGTTCGGCAAGTTTCATTACTCCGCCTTCGCGCGTTTTGTACGGCTTGCCGTCCGCTCCGTTTACCGTTCCGAAACCTATGTGCTCCAAAAGCAAATCCTCAGGCGCGATTTTCGACGATTTTACCGCGCGAAAAACCTGCTCGAAATGAAGCGACTGCCTCTTATCGACGACGTAACATATCCGATTCGGCGAAAATTCCTTTACGCGATAGTCGATAGTCGCAATGTCGGAGGTCGCATATAAAAATCCGCCGCCGGATTTTACGAGCAAAACGGGCGGATACTCTTTCACGTCGCCGGGTTCGGCCACTTCGACGACAAGCGCGCCCTGCGATTCTTTTGCGTAATTCTCTTTTTTCAGATATTCTACGACTTCCGTCATTTTCTCCATATAAAAACTCTCGCCGAGCCAATAGTCAAACTCCACTCCAAGCCGCATAAAATCGTTTTTGAGCGTTTCGACCGACAAATTTACGAAATGTTTCCAGAGCGCGGTAAAACCTTTTTTGCCCTGTTGCAATTCGTCCGTCGCCTTTAGCGCGGCCGTCATTTTTTCGCCGTCTTCCTTGCATTCTTTGCTTGCCTGCGGATATAAAAGCTCCAATTCCAAAATGTCAAAAGGCGGATTTTGGGGATATTCGCCGCTGAGATTTTCGTCGAAATACGGCAAATTCGGATATTTTTCACGGGTTTTGCATATAAGCATTCCCATTTGCGTTCCCCAATCGCCCAGATGGTTGTCGGCGATGACCTTGTGTCCCAAACGCTTAAAAAGCCGCCGCAGGCAATCGCCGATTATCGCGCTTCGCAAATGTCCGACGTGCATAGGTTTTGCAACATTGGGGCCGCCGAAATCAAGAACGACCGTTTGCGCGCAATTTTCGTTGAAAGAAATTTTTTGCGATAAAATTTTCGTAATAAATTCATCTTTGAGCGTAATGTTTATAAAGCCCGCTCCCGCGATTTCCACCTTGGACAAATCGGCGTTTTTGCTTAAAATGTCGGCGATTTTCTGTCCGATTTCGCGAGGGTTTTTACCTAAACTTTTAGCCGCGCCCAAAGCGCCGTTGCATTGAAATTGGCACAAATCGGGGCGTTGCGATTTCACGACTTTCGCAAATTTTTTGTCGATTTGCGCTTCTTCAAACGCCTTTTCGACCGAGTTTTCCAGATGTTCTCTGATACTTTTCATGTATTTTGCTCCTTTTTTTAGGGGAAAATACTATTTTGCACATAATCTTAACAATATTTCTCCGCGAAACTCATTTGATTTTACCGTTTTTTGAGCGAAAATTCTTGCCAAACCTATAAATTCCAAAGGTTTTACGAAAAAACCGGTCTTCCGACAGTATGATTTTCGACGCAACTGTAGCCGAATCATTTTTCAGAATTTACAAAACAGAGATGGCGTATCATTGTACGTTTAGAGATGCCGAAGACCTCAAACACAAGACTTTTGAGTATATTGAGTGCTACTATAACAGAAAAAGATTGCACTCTACTATAAATTTCTTGAAATTTCTTGACGCCGGCACAGTACGAAAACTGTTTTTATAAGAAACGGACATGAAGGGTGTCCACTTTTTCGGGGGAAGAGCAGAGAGCATATCCGCAAATATTAAACGATTTTAGTGAAATCTCACAGCCCCCCTGCAAATTTGCACAAAATAAATTTTCCCCTTGACAGGACTCTTTGCCATAAAGTATTTTGCAGTAAACAACTTTGAAAAACTACTTGCATTGTTAATAATAAAAAAATTAACGAGGGAGTTTATTATGAGTTTTGCATTTGAATTTTGGAATTTTAGTGCGCGGGATTTACTTGAAACGGCAAACGCAGTCGGTTGCGGGGCGTTTTGCAAGAGAGTAGGTTTTTATGCCGCGAAAGAGAAATAGCGTAAACGAACTCCTTTCCTTTGAAGACTTCATTCAATATTGCGCAGGAGGCGGCAGTGTTTTCAACAGCGGCCTTCGGACAGAACCTCCGGGTTGGCAGTTTGAGCTGACCCACATTTCAGATAATTTATTTTGGCAAGACGCAAGAGTCTGGCTTTCACCCGAAGACGCGATAAGGTTTTTATCGCGCGTCGATAGGGATTCTTTTAAGTTAAAAGACGGAATCCGCCGTCATTTTCAATCAGCGACAAATTATCTTATAGAACGCGAAGAGGGCGGCGTTTTACCCGCTATGGAAGTATTGGTAAGAGTTTGGAAAGAATTTAGCTTGGACTCGCAAGAACAGGAAAAGATAGAAGAATTAAGTTTGGATTTAATTGAAACGAATATAACCAGATAGGAGGAACGATGTCGAAATTAGACAGATTTGTAAATGTAAAATACATGCGTAATATTTCAAATTTCAGCGATGTTGATTATGACACGGTTGTCGTAATTTCAAACACAATAGTAGGCGAAGGGAATGTTGTGTTTAAGCCCGACGGCGGCGGTGACAGGCCGAGTAAGCCGGCGATATTTACCGCCGCGTCAAGTTTTCCGGAAACCTTGGGCGACCTGAGAAACATCGGAAGAAGATGTTTGGAACACGGTCGCAGAGTAATGTTTTGGGACAGGCAATTAAAAGATATGTATTGCTATCTTTTTGCGGACTATGTTGTGCCGGAGTCGGACGAGGAATGGAAATGGGAGACGGTAAAAGAAGGTTTTGACCAATTTATGCTTGTGTTTCCGACAAATTTGTATTTTGTTGCAACAGGTAAAGAAAATGAAACTATACCGAACAACAAATATACACAAAGTCAGTTTATCGGCGCCGACATTACATACAATCCGAGCGTGGGTTCGCGTATAGTTGTCTGCGGCTCAAAAAGCGGAGAAGCGGCGGTTGAAAATTCTGTAAACAGCAATAATTTGTTTATTGCCGCGTCTGTCGCAGGTGTGATTGCCGGCGGATACCGCAATTTTACTACTCATTTGCGTCAAATAATTTCTGTTACGGAAGACCGTCAGGAAAATAACCCCGATTCAAATCCTGAGCAGTGCAAATACATAGGAAGCGTAAAACTTGCGGGAAATTCATTTATTGAAGGTTCTATGACAAGAGGCGCGGACTCCGTCGAAAGTGGCGGCGATACAACAACAACAAGCAACCGCAAATTCATCGACCGTCAGGTTCTTGAAGACCGTTTGCGCTCGCGTATTCAGGAAGAATGTTTGCGCGTAATGACGCACGGCAACGGCGTTGCGTTTACGGAATCGGGCGCAAATTTAATCGCCGGCGCGGGTGGAATTGCGCTTGCGGAAGCGGCGGGATTAAACATAATCGACGACTTTGAAACGGAAGTAAATTACGATAAGGTTACGGCGCAGGATATAGAAGACAGACATTATAAAACGCTTGTTTACCGTTTCAGATTTGCAGGTTCAATCGAATTTGTAGAAGTATTATTGGAGGTATAAAATGGTAATATCATCAGCAGGCGGACTTATTTCGGTAATGTATGACGGGCTTCTTCTTTCTTCGGCTTTGGCGAAAATTGACAGTGCGGTTAAAGTAGAAGAATTAAGCGAAAGCGTCGTCACAAAGGAATTGATGTCGGGCGACGTAATTCGGGTTCAGCAGTCGGGCTTAAAGCGTCCTTACCGCGTAACATTAACGCTCGTCGCGGGGCATCCTATAACAATATCGCTCAGAAAATTATACAGAACGGAAACGGCGTTGGTAAAACATGCCGCGCCCATGATAATCACGGACGCGGGAACAGCGGAAACGGTTTCGGGAGAGGGATACATCGAAAAAGCTCCAACAAGGGAATGGGGTATGAACGCTCCCGACCAAGAATGGGTTTTCGTTATTTCTTCGACTGTGTAAATTAATGCAGGAATGAACAATACGCAGGGGCAAAACATTTTTTGCTCCTGCGTTAAAAGATAAATTTATTGGCAGGGCGTATTGCATACGCCCGATTACGGATTAACATGAAAGGCTTTATGTAATGATAAAGAAAAAATTAGCGTCCGGTTTGGAGATAGTGGTTCGCCCGCTTTCTGCTACGAAGGCGGCAAAACTTGCGATTCGGATGTCGTCAAAAGAAGAAGAGGCAATCGAAATGGTTCGGGAAGTGATTCTTAACGGTCAGGCTGTTGATATAGACGACATTGCCATAACAACGGTAGAATTGCTTGAGCTTGTAAAAGAGGCGACGGAGATGAACTTCGGAAAGCAGCTTGAAGCGGGAAACTTGCAAATCTCGCCTGCCTGAGCCACTTGGATTTACTGACAGACGAGGATAAAAAAGATTTAACATACGGCGAGAGAATACAGCTCGCCGAGTATTTGGCGCAGTTTTACAAAGCGCCTAAAATGTAAAAGCAAGGAGGGCAAATGGCTTTAGCGTCGGATGAATTAGCGCTCGCTATCCGTACAGGTGGCAGGTATTAGC